>Ga0114967_10004453_pt1 | contig 11246 bp, 11 predicted proteins | sample M_130628_MF_Meta_FD_92639 | JGI IMG/M metagenome (GOLD analysis project Ga0114967, IMG submission 92639) | Freshwater microbial communities from Lake Montjoie, Canada to study carbon cycling - M_130628_MF_MetaG | ecosystem: Environmental > Aquatic > Freshwater > Lake | place: Lake Montjoie... | reverse complement strand
GGGGAACGTCGTGAACTGCACTGCCATGCGGCGCGGACCCGGGTCATCGTCATGGGCGAAGACGCGCACGACGACGCCGTTCATGCGGATCGGATTCGTTTCCGCGGGCGGATAGAGAGAGATCGAGACCTCGGTGCCGGCGGCAAGCTCGTCGTCGAGCTCGAAGCGCATTCCGCTGGTCGAGATGTCGTAACCATGGCCCTCCATGCCGCCATCCGGCGTGCCGAGGCCATCGTCGAATCCGGTGAGATCGAGTTCCGCGCCGTCCATGTCGACGAACGTGCGGGATCGCGAAGCGGCAACGGAGTCAATCGACGGCACCACCACCACCCTGGTGTAGGCGGGGCTGAACCGGAAGCGATCGTCCGATCGCTGGTTCGGTGCGTCGACAGTGACCATTCCAGCAGCTCCTTGGCCGAGCGTTCCGTGGCCGTGCGTAGCGTTGAGTGTCGGGTACCTCATTGGCAAACGTCCTTGCTTGTCCATAGGTTCGGCGATTCCTGCCCAAGGGCTTGAAATCGAAGATCTCGGACTTTCAGCCGGGTACGCAAGCCTTGGCCCTGAATCCACGCCGCCGTGGGCTGCCGCAACGCTGCGGCACACGACCCATCGACTCTTCACAGTCTGCAATTCCGATTATGCCGGTCATGTAATCTGTGCCTTCTTTCTTGCATATTCGTTTCCGCAGCACCCGGAACCCCATAGGAAATCCGCCTTGAAGCCTGTCGAACTCTTTGTGGAATCAGGCTTTACGCCCACCGCCCTGGCGAGCAGGAACGTTGCCCTCATCGGCTATGGAAACCAGGGGCGGGCACATGCGCTGAACCTGCGGGAGTCCGGTATCGCGGTCCGGGTGGCCGGACGGCCCAATTCGGCGGCCCGACAACGCGCCGCGCGGGATGGATTTGCCACGCTGGACACCGCAAAGGCAGTGCCCGGCGCGGACCTGGTGATCGTGGCGCTCCCCGACGAAGTGCATGCCGAGGCGTGGCGGCGCGACATTGCGCCGGTGATCCAGCCCGGCCAGACGGTGGGCTTCATCCACGGGTCGAGCATCCACTTCGGACTGGTGAAGGTGCCGGCCGGCATCGGCGCGGTGCTGGTGGCCCCCAAGGGCCCGGGCGCCACGCTTCGCGAACGCTTCACGATGGGCCAAGGCATCCCTGCCCTGCTCGCGGTGCATCAGGAGCGAGATGCCGCGCACGGCGGGCCGAGCTCGCTCGAGATTGCGCGCGCATGGGCAGCAGGGATCGGCTGCGCGCGTGCGGGCGTGGTGCACACCACCTTCGGCGACGAGGCCGAGACCGACCTCTTCGGCGAGCAGGCCGTGCTCTGCGGCGGCATGCTCGGCCTGGCACAGGCAGCGTTCGAGACGCTGGTGGAGGCGGGATATCCGCCGCTTCTCGCGTACACCGAGTGCATCCACGAGATCAAGCAGGTGGCGGACCTCCTCTATGCGCGCGGTCCGGCGGGCATGCGCGCAGCCATCAGCAACACCGCGGAATTCGGGGCGTACAGCGCGGCGCCGCGGATGGTCGATGAACGCACCAAGGCAGCCATGCGTGCGCTGCTTGCGGAGATCAGGAGCGGCGCATTCACGCGCGGCGTGCAGGCCGACCACGACGCCGGCGCGCCGTGGTTCCGCGCCGAGCGCGCGAAGGCGGACGCACATCCCATGGAGGATGCCGGCGCCGCAGTGCGCGCACTGATGCCGTGGCTTGCGGAAGAGGCGGCGCGCGGCGCGGCCCAGGGCGACAGCAAGGAGCAGGCGAAGCCATGACACCGTTCGACGCATGGATCCTCGGCATGGTGGAGGGGATCACGGAATACCTGCCGGTCTCGAGCACCGGGCACCTCATCATCACCTCGTGGCTCCTGGGGCTCGACAAGACGGCCGAGCAGCGCGATGCGGTCGGCGACTTCGAGATCATGATCCAGGGCGGCGCCATCCTCGCAGTGCTCGGCCTCTATCGCGCGCGCATCGGGCAGATGGTGCGCGGCACGGTGAGCCGGCTGGGCATCGGCGGGCTTGGCCCCACGGATCGCATGCAGGCGGGATGGAAGATCGCGCGCAACGTGGTCATTGCGTTCCTGCCGGCGGCGGCGATCGGATTCCTGGCCAAGGATGCCGTGAAGGCGCACCTCTTCAACCCGGCCTCCGTGGTGGGCGCGTTGATCGTGGGCGGCTTGGTGATGCTGGCGATCGCGCCGTGGCAGTCGCGCCGCCTCGCCGCGGATCGCGATGCCGCGCTGCGCGCCGCGACCACCGCTTCGGTGACGGGCAGCGGCGGCGACTTCACCGGCGCCGCGCTCGCGCGGATGAATGCCATGCAGGCGCTCTTCATCGGCGTGCTCCAGTGCCTGGCGCTGTGGCCGGGCACCAGCCGTTCGTTCGTCACGATCCTCGCGGGACTCCTCGTGGGCCTCGGCGGCGTGGCGGCGGCGGAATTCAGCTTCCTGCTCGGCCTGGTGACGCTCACCGCGGCCAGCGGCTACAGCGTGCTCAAGATCGTGAAGGCACATCGCATGGACGAGTTCCTGGTGCAGATCGGCGGGTGGCTCCCGCTCATCTGCGGCCTGGCAGTGGCATGGGCGAGCGCCGCGCTCTCCATCGATTTCCTGGTGCGATACCTCGGGCGCCACACGCTGGCCCTCTTCGGTTGGTGGCGGCTGGCAGTGGCCGCGGCCGTCATCGTGATCGCCTGGCAGTTCGGACTTACAATCGCGCCGTGAACCAGTTCCTCCTCTTTCTCCGCAGCATCGTCGTCAGCATCCTGGTGTTCCTGGTGCTGGCCTTCTTTGCAGCCAAGATCTTCGGCGGAACGCTCTTCCCCAAGACGCCGCGCGTGGACTTCCCCGCAGTGACGGTGGGCGGGCACGCGTACTTCCTGAGCGTGACCCGCGAGGAAGGCAAGACCCCGGCCTTCAGCCTGCGGCAGATCGACGCCACGGACTCCGGGAACAGCGTGCTGGTGGCACCGCAGTCGAACGACGACGCCGCCGCCTGGGCATGGGCAGAGCTCGTGCGCATGCCGGGCGCTGCAGGCACCGCCACCGATGCCGGAATCGCCGTGAAGTTCACCCAGCGCGACGGCCGCACCGGCGCCTGCTCCGTGGACAGCGCCGGCAAGATGGCATTCAAGGTCGACTGACCGGCGACGCACACGCACCACGCAGACGCGCACGCACCACGCCGCGGCGGTGAGGCCATTGCCGAACCGACGCCACTGGCGCAGCGGGTGCCTGGCCCCCTCGCCGGAGGGGCAGTGGCGGCGCCATGCCGCCCGCCCCGCAAGGCGACGGGGCCAGTAGGCGGGCGGGGCCAGGCGATTGACAGTTGAACGCACGATCCGTTGCGGGGCCTTTCGAAGTTCCGCCGCACCCTCCGCTGCGCGCGGAACCCCTGTCCCGCGGACGGCCTCGCTCCACCCGGCTCCTCTCGGCCTCGACGACAACCGCTCGTCCGGGCGGCACCCGGGAGTATTCGGAAGCGATGCTGCCGGACTTCGCGCTTGTCGACGCCTCGGGCCAGGGGTCCCGTGCTCGCTGCGGGTGCTCGCACACGTGACATTCACGTGAATTCACTCGCACGCTGAAACTCAAGCGCGGCGGTGAGGCCATTGCCGAACCGACGCCATTGGAGCTGCGGGTGCCTGGCCCCCTCGCCGGAGGGGCAGTGGCGGCGCCCAGCCGCCCGCCCCGCAAGGCGACGGGGCCAGTCCCCTGCGGGATCGGCATTGCGCGACCGCCTCACCGCCCGCCCCGCAAGGCGACGGGTGCCAGTAGGCGGACGGGGCGAGTCCCCTGCGTGATCGGCGTCATAGAGCGTGACCGCCTCACCGCCGCATCAACCAGGCAATGATGCCAACGTGCGCATGAACTGCGCCTCGTCCCAGACCTCGATGCCAAGCTCCTTCGCCTTCGCGAGCTTGCTGCCGGCACCGGGCCCGGCCACCACCAGGTCGGTCTTCTTGCTCACGCTGCCGGAGACCTTCGCGCCGAGCGCCTCGAGCCGTTCCGTGGCGGCGCGGCGATCCATCTGCTCGAGCTCGCCCGTGAGGACCACGGTCTTCCCCGCAAACGGCGAATCCACGGCCGCCGCGCTCGGCGGTGCGTAGATCGGGCTGGTGACGCTGACGCCCGCATCGCGCAGCTCGCGGAACGTGCGCTGCAGCGCGTGCGAGTGGAGGTCCTCATGGATGCTCGAGGCAGTGATCTCGCCGATGTCGGGGATCTGCTCGAACTCCGCGGCGGTGGCCGCGAGCATGGCATCGAGATCGGGATAGGTGCGCGCGAAGGCCTTGGCGCACGCCGTGCCCATGTGGCGGATGCCGAGCGATTCCAGGAGCCGCGAAAGCCCCCTGCCCTTCGCTTCCTCGGCGCTTGCGACGATGGATGCTGCGGTCTTGTCGCCGATCTTGCGGACGACCACCTTGCCTGCCTTGTTCTTCGATTCCGAGGTGAGCCCGGCCACCACGGCCGGGTCGAGGCGGAACACGTCGGCGAAGCCCTTCACCAGGCCGCCGTCCACCAGCTGATCGACGATCTTTTCACCAAGGCCGTCGATATCCATCTGGTTACGGCCGACGAACCACTTGAGGCGCTCGCGGAACTGTTCCGGGCACGCGGCATTGGTGCAGAAGAGCTTCGGGCCTTCCTTGATGACGGCCTCGCCGCAGCTGGGGCACGCGGCGGGCGGCTCCACGGGGTGCGAGTGCGCGGGGCGCTGGGCCAGCACCACCTCCACCACCTGCGGGATGATCTCGCCGGCCTTCTCGACGATCACCGTGTCGCCGATGCGGATGTCCTTGCGGTGGATCTCGTCGATGTTGTGCAGGCTGGCGTGCTGCACCTTGGTGCCGGCGATGATCACCGGGTCCATCGATGCGCGCGGCGTGAGCGTGCCGCCCTTGCCCACCTGCCAGTCGATCCTGCGTAGGACGGTGGGCTTCTTCTCGGCCGGGTACTTGAAGGCCACGGCCCAGCGCGGGGCCTTGGCGGTGACGCCCAGCTCGCGCTGGTCGGCGAAGGAATCCACCTTCACCACCATGCCGTCGACGGCAAACGGCAGCTCAACACGCGCATCGGCGAAGCGCTCGATGGCGGCGATGCACTCGTCCGCCGATTCGCAGCGCACCGCGAGCGAGGAGACCGGCACGCCGAAGGCGCGCAGCGCGGCGAGGAAGTCGTGGTAGCTGGACACCGCCGCGCCCTGCAGCGTCACGTCCTCCACGTGCCCCACGCCGTGCGCCACGAAGCTGAGGCCGCGCGCGCGCACCACCGCGGGATCGAGGCTCTTGAGCGTGCCGGCGGTGGAATTGCGGGCGTTCATGAACTCCGGTTCGCCGGCGCGGCGACGTTCGTCGTTGATGCGCTCGAAACTGGCCACCGGCATGAAGATCTCGCCGCGCACTTCCAGGACGGGCGGCACGGGCGTGCCGGCAGGCGGCTGGAGCACCAGCGGCACCGCGGAGATGGCGCGCACGTTGTGCGTGACGTTGTCGCCCACGGTGCCGTCGCCGCGCGTGGCGGCTTCCACCAGCTGCCCGCGCTCGTAGCGCAGGCTGATGGCGACGCCGTCCACCTTGGGGTCGGCCACGGCAGCGAAGGGGTGGCCCAGGCCGCGTTCGCAACGCTCCCACCATGTTCGGAGGTCATCGGTGGAATAGGTGTTGTCCACCGACATCATGGGCACGCGGTGCGTGACCTGCTGGAAGCCGTCGGACGCCTCGCCGCCCACGCGCTGCGTGGGGCTGTTGGGGTCCGCAAGCTCCGGGTGCTTCTCTTCCAGCGCCGTGAGTTCCGCGAGCAGCGCGTCGAACTCCGCATCGCCCATGAACGGCGCGGCATCCACGTAGTACGCGCGGTTGGCGCGGTGCAGGAGCGCACGGAGCTCGGCAATGCGGGCGGTGTCGGCGGCCGTGGCGGGCATGCGTGGATGGTAGGAAATCGGCTCGAGCGGGATGACGGCGGAGACGCCAATCGTGCCCCTTGGGGATACGCGCCAGCGCGCCGCGGCCGGATCAAGCGGCGTGCCCGCTCAATCCGCCGAGATGGCGTCCGGGCCGTCCTTGCCCGCGGTCTTCTCGAAGTAGCCGCTGCCCTTGCGCTCGAAGCGCGTGAAGCCGAGGCGCTCCAGGTTGCTCTTGGAGAACCGCTGGGTGTCGCTCTGCGTCTGCACCTGCGGGGCGACGATGAGCTTGCGTACCGGCTCGCCCGTCTCGGGGTGATGCGTGAGCGTGGGATCGCTCAGCTTCTGGAAGACCTCGAAGACCTCGCCGTCGGTGCCGTCGGGCTTGACGATTGCGTAGGCGTACGTGGGCATGGCGGTGAATCGTAGGCGAGCGGGCGTGATCCGCGGTGTTGTTTCGGACGCAGGTACCGGTGCGCGCCGCGGCTCAGGCTTTGGTGCCCGCGCGGATCAGCGCGGCGGCAACCTGGATGTCGGCCTCGCGCGTGGGGCCGGCCTCGCGTTCGATGACCAGGTCCACGCGCCGCGGCAGGGCCCGGACCGCGGCGAAGAACGCCACCCAGTCCACGGCGCCCGTCCCGGCCACCACCTCGCTGCCCCAGGTGCCGGGGACGTCGGTGGGGATCGCGTCCTTCACGTGCACCTGCCAGACATGGGCGGCCAGCTTGCCGATGGCGGCCACGGGGTCGCCCATGCCGTAGAGGATCATGTTGGCGGGGTCGAAGTTGACGCCGACGTTCGGGTGCGCAATGTCCGCGAGCGCGCCGAGGAGCGTGTCGGCGCTCTCCTGGCCCGTCTCGAATGCGATGCGCACGCCGCGCGCGGCGAAGATGTCGGCCACGGTGCGCAGGCGCGTGATCATGGCGGCGCGTTCGGCATCGTGACGATCGTGCGGCAGGAAGCCCGCGTGCAGCGTGACGAGCGGAACGCCATGATTGCCGGCGAGGGCCGCGGTGGCGCGCGCGAGCGATTCGTTCTGCGGCCACGTGGCCGCGGGGCGGACGCCGCCGGTGCGCTCGATGGTCTGCAGCGTGGAGTAGTCCTCGCCCACGGTGGCCAGCATGCCGCTCACCACGGTGATGCCGCGCGCGCGCAGGCGCTCGATGGCGGTGCCCCAGACGGCGGGCTGCTCGATGCACGGCACCAGCGCCAGCTGCACCGCGTTGATGCCGCAGCGCGTGAGCGCGTCGGCGAGTGCGTCGGGCGATTCGGTACGGAGGCTCCAGGAACAGGCGGCAATGCGGCTCATGGGGTGGATTCCACACGATTCCCGGCCATCGCGCACGGCGTGCCGGGATACGGCACTGGATAGAATGCGCGACCCCCGCATGTCGTCCGCGAACGCCGAGCACACTCCCATCAACGACCGCGTCGCACCGGATGGCAATTCCGCGCGCACGGCGTTCCCGCCGCCGACCTTCTTCGAGAAGGTGGAGGCGTGGCTCAGCCGCACCAGCATGAAGAGCAACCTGCTCCAGAAGGCGTTCAGCTACATCTGGCTGCCGTATGCCTTCCGGTCCGGGCTCACCATGAAGCGGGTGGACCAGCAGCAGTTCGTGGCGGTGCTCCCGTTCCGGCGCTTCAACCGCAATTGGTACAACGCCATGGCCGGCGCGGCCCTCCTGGGCAACAGCGAGGTGGCCGGTGGCCTGTACCTCTTCGGCCGCTGCGGCAGCGATTACATCGTGGTCTGCAAGGAGATGCGCTACCGCTTCCTGCGCCCCTGCTACGGCCCGGCCATGTACGAGGTGATGAACGCGGCCGACGTGGAGGAGAAGATCCGCGCCGGCGGCGAGTTCAACATCCCGCTCGAGATGGAGATTCGCCAGCACGTCCACAAGCCGGGCATCAAGGCCCCGCTGGTGGGCAAGTGCGACATCACCTTCCACTGCACGCCGAAGGCGATGATCAAGGCCAAGCTCGAGCGCCGCAAGAAGTAAGGGGCGCCCTGCCCCTACACTCCGTGCGTGCGACGCACCGTCGAAAGCATCCAATGGGGCCTGTTCTGCACGTCGAGCTGGACGTGGTGCATCGGCATGTACATGCCGTTCATCCTGCTGCGCCTTTGGGGGTGGCCGGGGTTCTGGGCATTCCTGATCCCGAACGTGCTCGGATGCGCTGCGTTCGGGTTCGTGCTCGACGGCCAGCGCTCGCGTGCGCTGGCGGCGAAGCTCGGTTGGATCTGCGCGCTCTTCAGCGCCGTCACGGTGGCGTACCAGTGCTACTTCGCGGGATGGGCCGCGGGATGGCTGGCACAGGTGCACTTCATGGGGCACGAGGCGTCGACGGCCAATGATGTTGCCGCCAACGGCGTGGCGCCCGCTCTGTGGACGGTGGCGGCCACCGGTGCGCCGATCGCGCTCCTCGTTGGCGGGCTGTTCCTTGCGCTGCGCGGCAACGCGTTCTGGCGGACGGCCGGCACGGTGGTCACGCTCCTGAGCGGGCTGGTGGTGCTCCTGCCCGGCGGCGTGGACCCGCTGCTCGCAGGCCCCGATGCCGTCGGCCGCGGCCCCGTGGTGCCGAGCCTCGAGACGCTCCCGCTGGCGTTTGCGTTCCCCACGATCTGCGCGGGCTTCGTGCTGACGCCGTACCTCGACCTCACGTTCCATCGCGCCGCGCAGGAGGCGCCGAACCCGCGCATTGCGTTTGCCACGTTCGGGCTGACGTTCGCGGCCATGCTGCTGTTGGTGGCGAGCTTCTACGACCCGTCGACCGGGCTGCCGCGCATCGGGCCGGCGCTGCTGGTGCTCTGGGGCGTCCAGCTCCTCTTCACCGTTGCCGTGCACCTGCGCGAACTGATCACCGCCCCCGCGGGCATCCGGGTTCCCGCATCGGTGGTGGGCGGACTGACGGCGCTGGCGGTGCTCCTGGCCACCCCTGCCTTCCTCTTCACGCTGGGGCCGAAGGCCTACCCCGGCGATCCGCCGTTCCATGCCATGACGGAGCTCCCGTATCTGCTGAAGGGCGAGCCCATCTACCTGACGTTCCTGGGGGCGTATGGGCTGCTCTTCCCGGTGCTGTTCCTCCTGGAGCCTGCCGGGGTGTCCCGGAAGGTGACCGTCGGGATCCTCCTGCTCGGGCTGCCCTGCTACCTGCTGGGGGCGTACGACTTCATGACGTACCTGATGCCGGTGCCGGTACTGCTGGCCTTGGTGGCAAGGCGCGTGCTGGCGAGATAGGCAATTTGGCAGAAAAATCGCCCGCTCCGCATTTCAGCGAAGGCAATGGCTGGTTTCGGGCTACGTTGACCACCAGGTCCCACCATGCCCGCCCCCGGATCCATCCCCGCCGACCTCCAACCACTCGCCGCCGCGTCGTTCGATGCCACGGCCGCGCGCCACCTCCTGAACCGCGCCGGCTTCGGCGGCACGCAGGCGCAGGCCGACGCTCTTGCCGCCATGGGCCTCGGCCGCGCGGTGGACCTCCTCGTCAACTACGAGACCCAGCCGAACAAGGACGTCAGTCCCGACGACTTCGACCGCGCGCTGATGCCCCCGCTCACGCGCGAGGAACGCGACGAGCTCACCGCCGCGCGCCGCAGCCGCGAGGAAGCGACGGTCGAGCGCCTCGAGCGCAAGGAGAACCAGGCGAAGGCGAGGGACCGCCAGCAGCTGGTGGAGCTCAAGAAGTGGTGGATCGCGCGGATGATCGAGTCCGCGCGCCCGCTCGAGGAGAAGATGACGCTCTTCTGGCACGGGCACTTTGCCACGGGTGCGCGGGCCATCGAGGACAGCTGGCACATGTTCCAGCAGAACCAGCTGTTCCGCACGCATGCCACGGGGAACTTCGGCATGCTGGTCCTCCAGGTGATCCGCGACCCCGCGATGATCAAGTACCTGAACAACGACCAGAGCCGCAAGGGCCGACCCAACGAGAACCTGGCGCGCGAACTGCTCGAGCTCTTCATCCTGGGCGAAGGCCACGGCTACACCGAGGCGGACATCAAGGCCGGCGCCCGTGCGCTCACGGGCTACACCTTCGAGGACGACGACTTCGTCTACCGCGAGGGAAACCACGACGCCGGCCCGAAGACCATCTTCGGCAAGGAAGGCAACTGGACCGGCGACGAGTTCGCGCGCCTGGCCTTGGCCAATCCTGCATGCAGCGAATTCATCTGCGGCAAGCTGCACCGCTTCCTGGTGAATGACACGCCGGATGCCGATCTCTCCACGGCACAGCGCGAAGCGCGCGACGCCGTGGTGCGCGCCATGGCCGCCGACCTCCGCGCCGGCAACTACGAGGTGAAGCCCGTCCTGGCGAAGCTCTTCCGCAGCGCGCACTTCCACCATGCGTCCAACCGCGCGGCCACCATCAAGAGCCCGGTGCAGGCCGTGGTGCAGACCATCCGGCAGTTCAACACGCCGCCGCGGCAACTGAGCGCGCTCGCGGGTGCGTGCGACCTCATGGGCCAGGACCTCTTCCAGCCGCCCAACGTCAAGGGCTGGGACGGCGGCCGCGCGTGGATCAATACCAGCACGCTCTTCGTGCGCCAGAACGTGGCCGTCTACCTCCTCACCGGCAAGCGGCCGGAGGTCTACGACTGGGAACTGGACGAGGTGCGCTTCGACCCTACCCCGCTCCTTGCCGGCGCATCGACGCCCGAGGACGTGGCTGACCGGCTCCTTTCCATGAGCCTCGCGGCAACGCCGCACCCCGAACGCCGCGCGGCGCTCGTAGCATTCCTGAAGCAGCAGGCGCAGGCCAGCGAGCACAGCCGCAACGTGGCGGCGCTTGCCCTGGTGACGGCGCTCCCGGAGTACCAACTGGCATGAACCCGACCACCGCCTACAGCCGTCGCGTCTTCATCCGCCAAGGCGCGCTGCTTGCATCGTTCGCGGCCACGCTGCCGCACTTTCTGCAGGAGAGCGCCATGGGCATGCTGCTGCCGGAAGGCAGCGCCGCCGGCAGCCAGCCCGGCGTGCCCGACGAGCGCATCCTGGTGGTGGTGCAGCTTTCCGGCGGAAACGACGGACTGAACACCGTCATTCCCTACGGCGAGGCCGAGTACCACAACGCGCGCCCCGGCATCGGCCTCGGCGAACCCGGCAAGCCGAAGAACGGTGGCGCGGCGCTCGAGCTCGACCAGGCGAAGGGCATCGGCCTGCACCCGAACCTCACCGGGCTGAAGGAACTGCACGACGCCGGCAGCCTGTGCGTGGTGGCGGGCGTCGGGTATCCGAATCCGAATCGCAGCCACTTCGCGAGCATGGACATCTGGCAGAGCGTCCGCCCCGAAGGCAAGGGCACCGGATAACGCAATCACTGCGAGGATATT
>Ga0114967_10004447_pt1 | contig 11250 bp, 8 predicted proteins | sample M_130628_MF_Meta_FD_92639 | JGI IMG/M metagenome (GOLD analysis project Ga0114967, IMG submission 92639) | Freshwater microbial communities from Lake Montjoie, Canada to study carbon cycling - M_130628_MF_MetaG | ecosystem: Environmental > Aquatic > Freshwater > Lake | place: Lake Montjoie... | reverse complement strand
GGGATTCTGATAAATCGGTTGGATACATTTTTTTGAAGTTTCGTCACAACAAAAAAGACTATTTCCAATCGCTTTTCAGGCCTATAATATTATTCCTTTTTCATTTTTAAACAGGCTCTTAATTTTCTGGATATGTTGATCTAAATAATTCCCTATTCTATACCCCCAAATAAAAGTGATCATGGTTAATAAAAACAACCACTCCAATCTTTTTTGATCGGCCACATGGGTAGCTTCGGTGTTAAAGCCACTGCTTTTGAGTGCTTTTTCCACCTGTCAATGTTGTTTATAGGTCATTATAGCTTGTTCAGGCTCATTAAACGGTACAATGATTTTGCCCTCCAAGTCCACTGTTTTGCATCCTGACAGTTAGCACAATTGCCTTTAATGAATTTACTATTTTTTGATAAGAATATAAAATTTATTCATTTTCAGGTGATTGACCGTAAGTAAGGCAACCTTACTGTGCCTTTAAAAAAAATGGGGGTTTAGTTTTAGTAGGGTACGGAACTCATTAAAGTCAAAATGAGACGAAGATTCTTTTAGAAAGGCTTACTGGGAGCCTAAAAAAGTAGAAGAACTTAGTAAGGATATCTAGTATTTATTGTCCTGATGAGCGATGTTCGAAATGTTTGCTCTACAGCTACCACATCCACTTTTACATTCCTTCTGGGAGCTAAAACTGTAATAAAGCTTTCTAACTACGTAGACTATAGATAGAAGAAACAAAAGAATCAAACCTTTTTCCTGTAAAGACATGGCGTCAATTTAATTTTATTGCTGGATAATTCTCAATGTATCTTCAGATTTTGGGTGTTGGATTTTAAAATCTTGAGCTATAGAAGCCCCGAAACATATAGCCAAAATACAAATTAAAAACGCTAACTTCGCGAATTAAATTCAAATTGAATGCAGAACATTAGAAACATAGCGATTATTGCGCACGTTGACCACGGTAAAACTACATTAGTAGACAAAATTTTACATCAAACCAACCTCTTTCGTGATAATCAAGAAACAGGCGATTTAATACTTGACAATAATGATTTGGAACGTGAGCGTGGTATTACGATTGTTTCAAAAAATGTTTCTGTCAATTATAAAGGCATAAAAATTAACATCATTGATACTCCTGGTCACGCCGATTTTGGTGGCGAGGTAGAACGTGTGTTGAAAATGGCTGATGGTGTTTTATTACTGGTAGATGCTTTTGAAGGAGCCATGCCTCAAACACGTTTTGTAACCCAAAAAGCATTAGCCCTAGGCTTAAAACCCATTGTGGTTGTTAATAAAGTTGATAAAGAAAATTGTCGCCCAGAAGAAGTTTATGAGTCCATATTTGAGTTATTCTTCAATTTAGAGGCGACCGAGGATCAACTTGATTTTCCTGTCATTTATGGTTCATCCAAACATGGATGGATGAGTACGGATTGGAAAGTACAGACGGAGGACATTACTCCTTTATTAGATTGCATCTTAGCGCATATCCCTGCTGCACCTTCTTTTGATGGTACACTGCAAATGCAAATCACTTCTTTAGATTATTCTTCATTTGTGGGTCGTATTGCGGTCGGTCGAGTAGCAAGAGGCGTGATCAAAGAAAATCAACCTGTTTCTCTCGTAAAACGTGATGGTACGATTCAAAAGTCCCGAATAAAAGAACTTTACACGTTTGAAGGATTAGGAAAAGTAAAAGTAGCTGAAGTAAAGTCGGGCGATATTTGTGCAGTGGTAGGTATTGACGGTTTTGATATTGGTGACACAATTGCTGATTTTGAAAAACCAGAGCCATTGGCATTCATCAAAATTGATGAGCCTACGATGAATATGCTTTTCACGATTAACAACTCTCCTTTCTTCGGAAAAGAGGGTAAGTTTGTCACCTCTCGTCACTTGCGTGATCGCTTGTACAAAGAGATGGAGAAAAATTTGGCACTAAAAGTAGTTGAAACAGAATCTCCAGACGCTTACTTGGTATACGGACGTGGTATTCTTCACTTGTCAGTACTGATTGAAACGATGCGCCGCGAAGGATATGAAATTCAAGTAGGTCAGCCTCAAGTAATCATCAAAGAGATAGACGGTGTAAAATGTGAGCCTATTGAAACACTAATTGTGGATGTTCCTGGTGAAGTTTCGGGGAAGGTGATCGAGTTGGTTACGCAGCGTAAAGGGGAATTGTTGGTGATGGAACCTAAAGGAGATCTTCAGCATTTAGAATTTGATATTCCAGCACGTGGTATCATCGGACTCCGTAACAACGTTTTAACTGCCACTGCGGGCGAAGCCATCATGGCTCACCGATTCAAAGCCTATGAGCCTTGGAAAGGGAAAATTCCTAGTCGTTTAAACGGTGTTTTGGTATCGATGGACAATGGCAAGACAACGGCTTTTTCTATTGATAAACTACAGGATCGTGGACGCTTTTTTGTTGAACCAGGGGAAGAGGTATACGAAGGTCAAATTATGGGAGAACATATCCGTGATAATGATTTAGTGGTGAACCTAGTAAAAGCAAAACAACTAACCAACATGCGTGCATCTGGTACAGATGATAATGCCCGTATCTCGACCCCAATTAAATTTTCGTTGGAAGAAGCCATGGAATATATTCAAGCAGATGAGTATATCGAGATTACACCAAAGAGCATGCGTTTACGTAAAATACACTTGACTGAAGGTGCTCGAAAGATTAATGCACATAAGTTTTTCAGTTAAAATATTCACCCACAATCCTCTCTATTTCGACAAGCTCCATGTTAAAAGGTAGAGGGAGCCATAAGTAAAGTCTGACTTATTTGATCTGTCCGTAGAAATGTAAATGCCTACTAGCTCTACGGACAGATATTTTAGAACATTCATTTTTGTAAAGCACGTCATTTGAAATATGATAGATTTAATAAAAAAAGTTCTTAGCCTCTTCTACGTTCCTCTCAAGCACTCGTTCGAAATATCCCGATTAAAAAGGGCAGCCCAACAATCTGTTGTGAAGATCGTGATTGGATCGGGTAATATATACGAAAAAGGCTGGGTACCAACAGACATTTATTATCTCAATGTCCTCAAAGAAAACGACTGGAACTTTTTTTTTAAGGAAAATGCGATTGACGCGATCCTAGCGGAGCATGTTTGGGAGCATTTAAGTCTCGGTGATGGCGAATTGGCTGCTAAAAATTGTTATAAGTATCTGAAGAAAAATGGCTACCTACGCGTAGCCGTACCAGATGGGCTTCATCCGATGCCAGCATACATTGACCATGTTAAAGTAGGTGGGACGGGTGCTGGAGCAGATGATCATAAAGTACTTTATACCTATAAATCGCTAAGTGGCATTTTACAAAAGGCAGGATTTACTGTTAAATTATTGGAATACTTTAATGAGCAAGGTCAGTTTTGTGAGTCGGCCTGGAATGCAAAAGAAGGTTTGATCAGAAGATCAAAGAACCATGATCCCAGAAATGCGGATGGCAAATTAAATTATACCTCACTCATGATCGATGCTGTAAAAATGTAATTGTGTTACGTGGCTCTTTAGTTTTTCAAGATTATACAAAATACCATCACAACTGTTTTAAAACATCAATTAGCCAAATGGAAGGTAATAGTCGACTCAATCCATCCCTATTCTCAGCACGCTATGTGCATCTCACAGCACTTCGGGACCAAACCTTAAAGGCCATACAAAACCTAGTTGCTACGAACAAACATCTTTTGTTGGTTGATTTTGGCTGTGGCGATATGCCCTATCGTACCATTTTAGAGCCCATGGTAGGCCAATATATCGGGGTAGATTTAAATAGCAATCCCAAGGCAGAACACTTTATAGATTTTGATAGCAAGACCACACTGCCGGACAACTATGCCGATATCATTTTATCGAACCAAGTACTAGAACATGTAGATTCGCCACAAGGATATTTGCAAGAGGCTTTACGAATATTAAAACCAGGAGGAAGCATCTTATTATCCACACACGGATATTGGTATTACCACCCTACTCCAAATGACTACTGGCGCTGGACCAGTGCTGGGTTGAGAAAAATAGTTGAACAAGAAGGATATAAGATTAATTCTTTTTTGGGAATCATGGGCCTAGCAGCCAGTGGTCTGCAATTATTACAAGATGCAATCTTACTTAAACTACCAAAAATAATGGTTCCACCTTTTGCCCTGTTGATGCAAACAGGGATCCGTTTGTTCGATAAAATACACTCGCAAGCACAGCGTAATCGGGATGCATCTGTATATGTGGTATTGGCACAGAAGCCCCTGATCTAACATGTACAAATACAATTTATGCATCGTTAAGCCCAATGGATCTACTTTTTCGGAAACCTTTATTCAGGCACATATTCAGCGACTTGGAGGTAATAAAAAAGTTTTATACGGAGGTTCTTTCCCCATCTATGAGGAAAATGGTAAGCTTTTAATACGTTCTAAGCTGGATTTATTAAGCTATTTGATACAAAAAAAACTATTTAAAAGACAGGAGATATCCGTACGTACTCAGGCTTTCGTCTACTACCTGAAGGAGCAAAAGATTGATATCGTATTGGCAGAATATGGCATGGTGGGTGCTATGATAGCAAAGGCCTGTCAGCTGGCATATGTGCCCTTGGTGATCCATTTTCATGGAGCCGATGCGCATCATCGGGCCACGATAGCCGCACACGATTATAAAAAAGCGTTTGCATATGCTAGTGCGATTGTTGGGGTTTCGGATGATATGGTTCAACAACTTGCCAAACTCGGTGCCCCGACCGACAAGCTATTTTTGATCCCATATGGTATAGACACCCATTTTTTTAAATCACTACCCATCCAAAATAACCCGCCAAATTTTTTATCAATAGGGCGCTTCGTAGAAAAAAAATCACCAACATCACTTGTCAAAGCATTTCAAATCGTAACTAATAAAATACCCGAAGCTCATTTATGGATGGTGGGTAATGGTGCATTACTCGATAAAACCAAAAAGCTTGCTCAACAATTAGGCATAGCGGATAAAATTACTTTTATGGGGGTTTTAGCATCTTCTGAAATAGCGCTTCTCATGGAGAAAATGCGTTGTTTCGTGCAACATTCAGTCATCGCAATGGATGGCGATATGGAAGGTACACCCCTGGCAATATTAGAGGCTTCCTCATCTGGATTGCCGATTGTGAGTACCAAACATGCAGGCATCAAGCAAGCAGTGATTGATGCTAAAACTGGCTTTTTGGTAGATGAATATGATATCGAGGGCATGGCAGAACGCATGATTCAATTCGCTGCATCTGCAGAGTTGGCAGCAACGATGGGCGCCAATGCTCGGCAACATATCTTAAGGAATTACCAGATTGACAGACAAATTGCCAAACTGGACCAAGTTATTCAAAATTGCCTTTCTCTCATCCCTGTGAATGGCTAATTTTAACGTGAGTATTTACAGGAAGTCGAAAGACTACGCCCCATTTATTAAATCTGTAGAAAAAATCTACGGACAGATTATAGCACACATACTCCATGACTCTACTACAAAGACAAGGTTTTTTTAATAGTTTAATTCTTTATGCAGGCGTAGCACTCGGCTTTCTCAACCTCGGTATTCTCTTTCAACGTTTTTTAACGATTGAGGAAATTGGATTCTTCAATTTGTTGATAGCCATTACTACCATTTATGTACAAGTTGCCTCACCTGGACTAGGTAATATTATTCTTCGATACTTCCCCTATTACCGTTCGGAAGATAAAACACATGGTGGCTTTGTTACTTTTATTAGCCTATTTGGAGGTGTCAGCTTTGTCGTTGTGACCCTGCTCTTTATTTTATTTAAAACACCCATCACTAATTTTTATCAAGGGAAGGATGGATCCCCACTACTCATTAAGTATTACTACTACATTATTCCAATTTCGTTTTTTACCTTGGTATTCACCATTTTAGAGGGACTTGCTCGAACCCTGTTTAAGAATGTCCTTTCCGCTTTTTTGAGGGAGGTTGTATTACGCGTTTTCACGGCAATCAGTGTATTACTCATTTTTTTAAAATGGGCTGATTACACCGATTTTATCCTCATTTATGTGCTATCAAATGTGATCATTGCTTTCATTCTTTGGTTGAGTATGATGAAAGAAAAGCATTTCAAAATAGCCAATATCTCCAAAGAACTACATCACGAGAAAAAAGAGATCATTCTATACGGTTTTTTTACCGTGCTAAGTGGAAGTTCATTGGCATTGGTACAGGGTTTGGGTATCATTATGCTTACCCTCATCACCACCCAATCGATGGCTTTTGCAGGCTTTTATGGCACCTTATTTATCATTGCGGGTATGATTAGTTTACCTGCCAAAGCATTAAGCAGAACTTCCTACCAAATCGTTTCTGAAGCATGGAGGCATCATGACATGGCCAAAATTGAAAAAATATATTATAAGACATCTGTTGTTCAGTGCCTCATTGGTTGCCTGTTATTTATTGGGATTATAATCAATAAACAACATGTTGTTCACCTATTACATAAACCAGAATACGATCAGTATTTTAATGTCTTAATCATGATTGGCATGGCCTTCCTGGTAGATATCACAGGGGGACTTAATGGTCATATTATTAGCAGTTCTAAACAATATAAGCTGGTCACATTTTTATCGATGGCAGCTGCCTTTTCGGTGCTTATTCTCAATTTTTTACTCATCCCGAGGTATGGCATGATGGGTGCAGCGATTGCCTACCTACTTACGATGACTGCACTCAATGTCACTTATCATTTCTTCATTAAAGTTAAGTTTGGATTTCAGCCCATTGGCAAAGCACATGCACACATCCTTATGATTAGTATCATCAGCCTACTCGCGGGCCTTTACATCCCTCATTTTGATAATGAATATGTAGACTTTTTCATTCGTTCGGCTGCTGCTACGCTCATCTTTACATTATCAGCCTATTTTTTTAAAGTATCAGAAGATATTAACAAAGTGATTAATCAGGTTTTATTTAGGACCATAAATCATGTCTAATTTAGCTCCCATCGCATTGTTCGTTTATAATCGTCCTGAGCATACTCGACGTACTCTTCAGGCTTTGAAACAAAATACACGCGCTCCAGAATCCATTCTTTTTATTTTTTCGGATGGACCTAAAACAGCTGCAGATACCGCCTCTGTCAATGAGGTACGCAGCATCATCAAAACTACCTCAGGCTTTAAATCGCTGGAAATAATCGAGCGAAAAACAAATGATGGCCTCGCGAACTCCATTATAGGAGGGGTCAGTACCTTAATCGTCAAGTATGGAAAGGTGATTGTTTTTGAAGATGATTTGATTTCATCGCCACATACTTTACACTATTTCAACGATGCCTTAGTTCGGTACGAAACCGAAGAAAAAGTGATGCATATCGGAGCCTATATGTATCCCATCCTAACAGAACATATACCCGAAACTTTTTTTTACCGTGCAGCCTCGAGCTGGGGCTGGGCTACCTGGGCAAGAGCTTGGAGCCATTTTGAACCCAACATAGATCAGTGGATTCAACAATTTGATTACCAAAAAATCCATGAATTTTCTATCGAGGGTAAGATGAATTTTTGGAAACAGATACAAGAATTTAAAAGAGGAAAAAATAATTCATGGGCCATTCGCTGGTATGCTTCTATTTTTTTGAACGAGGGGCTCACCTTAAATCCGGCTTGCTCACTCATTCAAAACATTGGACATGACGGTACAGGCATTCATTCGGGAATCAATACCATGTATGATGTAAGCATCAATCCGAAAAAAATCACTTTTTTCCCAGATCAAATTCAAGAGAACAAAGTGGCCTATCAAGCCCTCAAATACTTTTTTGAAAATAGAAAAGGAACGCTATGGAAACGTATCATTCGGTTTTTAAGAAATAAAGCAAATTCAAAGAAATTGTATTTTTGGACATCTTGAAAGTAATACACATCAATACATATGCTGGCAACGGCGGTGCAGGAAGAGCTTGTTTACGCTTAAACAAAGCACTGACTGATCAAGGTATCGATTCGCACATGTGGGTCAATTTTTCCTTCAAAGAGAACAAGCAGGTATCGAATTTTTCTACTCGATTTTTTCGAAAATGGATCACAGCCGCGGGCATTATTTTAGAAGGCCTAGTCTCTAAATATTTTACCCAAGCACTTCGGATTCCGTTTTCAATTCCAATATGGGGCAGGGATATTTCCAATCATCCGATATTGAAACAAGCCGATATCATCCATATTCATTGGATCAACCATGCATTTTTACGTCCACGCGATTTATCGAAACTTGCCAAGCTGAACAAACCCATCGTGTGGACTTTTCATGACTGCAACGCGTGCACAGGGGGCTGTCATTACACCATGTCTTGCACACATTACCAACACGAATGCGGGAATTGTCCTGTTCTCAAAACGTCGCACGCTCAAGACTGGTCGCACCGTCTTTGGCAAGCAAAGTATCGAGCGTATCAAGAACTCCCTTTTCAAATCGTTACACCCAGTAAATGGATGGCTGATTTTGTGAAGAGTAGTAAACTTCTTTCCTCACGGGATGTTCAAGTAATCCCCAACACATTAGACACCTCTATTTTTAAACCCTCGGCCAAGCAAGATGCTAGAAAAAGCTTAGGTATAGCACCTGATAAATTCATTTTGATGAGTGGATCCATGCCATCGCGACAAGATTTATACAAAGGTGCATCCTATCTTCTAGAGTCCATCCCCTTATTTGTTAAGCATTATGTGGTTGATCTAGCACAAATCGAGCTCCTTATTTTTGGTAATCGAGCTGAAGAAAGCGGTTCCGTTTTTGGAGTAAAAACTACCTTTCTGGGTACTATATCGGATGATACGAAGTTGGCTTTATGTTATAGTGCAGCGGATGTTTTTCTGGTCCCCTCCGTGGAAGATAATTTGCCCAATACGGTAATGGAAAGCCTCGCTTGTGGAACCCCTGTCGTAGCCTTTACCACAGGAGGCATACCTGATATGGTCACACATCAGTACAATGGATATCTAGCTCAATATAAATCTTCGATTGATCTCGCCGAAGGAATCAATTGGATATACAAGCATCCCGAGAAGGAATTACTGCATCAACAGGCCCGCAAAACGGTAGAGGATCATTTCTCCGAGAAGATGATTGCCCAAAAACATATCGAACTTTATCAACGATTATTTCAGGAATATGCTTAGGCCTAAATTAAGTGTCATTACGGTTGTGTATAACGATGTGCATCATATTAAACGAACGATGCACTCGGTATTCAATCAAACGTACCCCAATATTGAATATTTAATTATTGACGGTGGATCGAGTGATGGGACTTTAGAGATTCTCAAGCAATATGAAAGTCAGATCACCCAATTTATCTCCGAAAAAGACGAAGGTATTTACGATGCCATGAATAAAGGACTTGCCCTGACTTCGGGCGACTATGTTCTTTTCATGAATTCGGGCGACGAAATGTATGCTCCTGATACAGTCGAACAGATTTTTGCCAGTCAGGCTGATGCAGACATCTATTATGGCGAAACAGAAATATATTCGAAAAACTGGCAACGTTTAGGGCAACGACGCCACAAAGCCCCAGAAAAATTTACGTGGAAGAGCTTTAAATACGGAATGAATATTTGCCATCAAGCCATCTACATCAAACGTTCGCTAGTTCAATCCTATGATTTAAAGTATCACCTCAGTGCCGATATCGACTGGATTATTAAAGCAGCCAAACAGGCCAAACATATCGTGAACACTAAACAGTATGTGGCCAAATACCTATCGGGGGGAATGTCAAAAAAAAGACATTTTCAGAGCTTAAAAGAACGTTTTCAAATCTTCAGCAAGCACTATGGTTTGATTCCGACAGTGATGAATCATGGAATCATCGGCCTTAGGCTAGTATTTTATTTAGTGCGCTATGGAAGGACGAATGATTAATGTGGTTATTACAACTAAAATATGGCCCCCATTAATTCAGAATATCACGAATATCCTGTGCTGATAAGGATTTTGTAAAACTTTCTTCGGTAACAATGAGTGATTCGGCGACATTGCGTTTTCGATTTTGTAGGGCAAGTATTTTTTCTTCTACGGTGTCTTTCGTGATGAACTTATAAATAAATACATTTTTGGTCTGCCCGATACGGTGCGTACGATCAATGGCCTGTTGTTCTACGGCTGGATTCCACCAGGGATCGAGGATGAAAACATAATCGGCCTCCGTTAAATTGAGTCCGACGCCACCCGCTTTAATCGAAATCAAAAACAGCTGAATATCTTTCTTCTCTTGAAATTCTTTCACCACATCACCTCGGTTTTTTGTTGCTCCATCCAAATAGGCATATGGAATATGTTCCGCATCGAAATACCTGCGATAAATGTCCAGTTGTTTGACAAATTGCGAAAACACCAATGCGCGATGTCCCTTAGACAGCACATTTTCCAGTGTATGAATCACATTTTCAAACTTCCCGGAATCGCCCTCATAGCTTTTATCAATCATTTCTGGATGATTGGCAATCTGTCTTAATTTGGTTAAACCCTGCAAAAATTGGACTTTCGATTTGTTGAATGTGCCATTTTCTAAACTTTGTAAAAGTTCGTTACGATATTCTGATTTGATTTTTTCGTAATATTCACCTTGGTCATTACTCATTTGACAATAAAACAAGTGTTCTGTTTTGGGAGGAAGCTCCGTTGCCACTAGATCTTTGGTACGACGCAATATGAAGAGTTTGATAAGTGCCTGCAGCTTTTGAGCCCTTTCCTCATCTCTCTTTTTTTCGATAGGTGTCACAAAATTTGCTTGAAAAAAAGTCTGGCTACCTAATAGTCCGGGATTGATGAATGACATTTGTGTCCATAAATCATTTACTGAATTTTCTACAGGCGTACCACTCAAGATCAGTTTATATTTTGATTTGAGCGTCTTAACCGATTTAAAAGCCTTCGATGCCGCATTCTTAATATTCTGACTTTCGTCGAGTATGATGTAATCAAAGTAATTAGACTCCAGTAGCTCCACATCCACACGAACCACACCATAGGTGGTAAATATGACATCATAATCAAGAAAACGCGCGATATCCTTATTTCTTAGACTACCCATATGTACCAAAATTTTCAATTGGGGGGCAAACTTAGCAGCCTCATTTTGCCAATTATAAATGAGCGAGGTAGGCATCACAATAAGCGATGTACTTTGGATACCTAGTATGCTGTTTTCTTCCTTGATTTTCTGAAGAAGGGCAAGTGTT
>Ga0114967_10004446_pt1 | contig 11250 bp, 1 predicted proteins | sample M_130628_MF_Meta_FD_92639 | JGI IMG/M metagenome (GOLD analysis project Ga0114967, IMG submission 92639) | Freshwater microbial communities from Lake Montjoie, Canada to study carbon cycling - M_130628_MF_MetaG | ecosystem: Environmental > Aquatic > Freshwater > Lake | place: Lake Montjoie... | reverse complement strand
CGTAACTTCTAGCTTCGCACCACGGAGTTTGTCCATCACTTCCTCTGCCAAATCCACGGCCTGATCATGTTGCGATGACCGCCAGCCGAGTCCCTGAACGATGTCGGCCCACCCGTCATTTCGGTCATTCGGTTCCGTGCCTCGGAACGCAAGGTAGTAGGTTTTCGTTTTCTCGGAGTAGGTTAGGTGGGCACTGAAACCTTTTTTTCCATATTGGCTGTCCTGCCCACCATAGTTAACACCAATCTTGCCGAGCAGGCCACCATTGTTGACGTAGTATGCGGCCACCGATGCGAGTTTTGCCTCTCGGTCGTTTGCGGTCCACCTCGATGATTCGGTGGCCGGTCGCTGCTGAATAGGTGCCGTCCGGCCCGTCGTCATCAGGCTCGCATACGGCTGCGACACAAGCGACGTACTCGCCGAGGCTGCCGCTGTCCGCGAAGCCGATGCACCGAGACTCGACAGAGAATACGTCGAAGCGCCGTTTGGTGCCGCCGCGGACAGCGTGGAACTCCCACCGCTGGTCATCAGCCCGCCCGCCCCATACGCCCCGAACCCCGCCGCCGCCACGCCCGACCGGCCGGCGGACTGCGCGTATTTCCCCGTCAGCCCGCTGGGATCGACCTGATTCAGCGGATCGTTGCCGACGTAGCGGAAGAGATTCGCATCGCCACCTTTAAAGCCACTGGGGTCTTCATTGATGAACTTGCCCGTGCCCGGCTCATACCAGCGGGCCCGGTTATCCGAAAGCCCCGTGCGGGCCTCCAGCGGCCGACCGGCGTAGCCGAAATCGATGCCTACGCCGGAGGTCGTTGCCGCGCCGGCCTGCGGCCCGGTCGTTTGCCTCACCATCCGTCCAAAACTGTCGTACTGCCGGTGCTCGACGATCTGCCCCAGCGTCGGGGGGGTGCCAGAGACGATGTCGCGGACGGAGTTCTGGTGATCGGTGAACGTCCAGTACGTGCTCGTTTTGGGTGTGGGCGTCGTTGCCGTGTCGGTCCACGTGAGCTTGTCGACGGCGAGAATCTCGTCGGTGCCGTTGCCGTAAAAGTTGCGCTGGACCACCTGACCGAGGAAGCCGATGACTCGGCCACCGGCCGAAACCGTCGCCGTCTGTGCGATCTCCAGCGTCCGGACATCGCCCGCGTACGTTGCGAAAAACACGTTCCCCTGGCCGGTTCCCGCCGCGCCGTCGCCGTCGAGCGACCGGCGGATCCGCCGGTCGGCGTAGTCGTAGGTGTAACGCAGCTCGAGGTCGGAGCCGGGGAGCGCGGTGCCCGAGGAATTGAATGCGGCCTGCGATCCGGCTTGCGCGCTCGCCCAGGCCCCCACGTGGCTCACCGATACGAGCCGGTTCCGCTGGTCGTAGCCATAGAGCGTGATGTCGGTGTCGCCGACGGAAAGCGTGCCGCCGGTGTTTGTGTCGCGGAACTTCGCCGTGCGGTTCCCCTCCGCGTCGTAGGCGTAGCGGTAGGTGCCGTCGAAGAGGAGCCGGTTGCCGGTGCTTGTCTGTGTGCTGCCGCTCGTGCGGTTGCCGGTTTTGTCGTAATCGTATTTCTCGCTGGTCAGGCTCGCCGACTTGAGCTGATCAGTGGCGTCGAGCGTGAAGCTGCTCTTCCCCTCCGGCGTCGTCATATCCGTGATTCGGCTGGCAGCGTCATAGGTGTAGCTGTAGGCGATGCTCGCGCTGGCCGCGGGTGCATGAGTGATCCCCGTCAGACGGCCAAGCCCATCGTAGGCCGCAGTCGAATTACCGATTGCATTTCTGCCATCCCCTAAATACCTCCGAACCCAATCGACCGTGGCGTCGCCCCGGTAGCCGTAATCAACACGCTTGGTGATGGTTCCGCTTGCGTCAACCTGCTGGTAGCAGACGACGCGATTGAGGGCGTCGACGGTGTACACCGTCCGCGTGTCGAGGCCGCTTGTGGCCGGGATCTTGATCGACTGGCCGGAGGGCTGCGACACAGAAAACTGCGCTACGGCCGCCTGATTCTCGGCGGAGGCCACCAGGTTTCCGGCCTTGTCGTATGTGAAGTCGTATGCGACAAGCGCCGTGGGAACGATTGCGTTTTGGTCTTTGACGATCTGGAGGGTGTAAGCGCCGGTGGCAAGTTCGTCACGAGCGGTGACCCAGAACGTCCACGTCTCCGCAGTTTCGGCCGTGCGGCTTGTGGCCACTTGGAGCACGCCCGAAGCGGCTTCGAACCAGACAATTTCCATCGGCCTTGAGGACCGCTGCAGCAAGAGGGCGGGTGGAAACGTGCCGGGGGCCGCGCTCACGCTCACGTCGATTACTTCGCCCGGGGAAACGGCGTAGGCATAGCTGTCGTACCGTTCCATCTTACCGTCACCGTCCCAGTCGATCAGGGAGTCACCGACAGCGAGGACGCCCGACCACGCGATCGGCGCCTGCACGATCTCGCCAGGTGCCATCCTGCTTTTCACAACGTTGCCGGCGGCGTCGTAGGTGTATTGCCACGCCGTGGTGGCGGCGGGGTTGGCTGTGTCGGTCTCGGTGACGCCGAGGAGCTGATCGGCGGCGTCGTAGATCCGCTGAATCGTATGAGAGACGACGGCCGAGGAAGTGGCCTGCCACCGCTCCTCGACGAGCCGGTCAGCCGCGTCGTAGACAAACGATGTGACGCGACCGAGGCGATCGGTCTCACGGGTCTTGTTGCCAACGAGGTCGTAGGCGTAGGTGGTGACGGCCTTGAGGGGGTCGGTCTCGGTGACGAGACGGTTGAGACGGTCGTAAGTGTACGAGGTGACGTTGCCGGAGGCATCGGTGAGGCTTGTGGTGTTGCCGACCGCGTCGTACGAGGTGACGGTTTCAGCTTTGAGTGCGTCGATCACTTTTGTCCGGCGATTGAGAGCGTCGTAGACATATGTCGTAACATTGCCGAGCGGGTTTGTCGCGCTCGTGCGATTGCCGACGGCGTCGTAGGTGGAGCTGGTGACGGGGCGGGGGAGCGGACCCGCGCCATCCGGGTCGGGCGCCGTCTCGGATGTTCTGCGGCCGAGATTGTCATATCCATAGTCGGTGCGCCGGCCCAGTTCGTCGACGGAAGCTGCCAAGCGTCCGATGGCGTCGTAGACCTGCCGGGTCACCAGCGGAACGAGCGGACCGCCGCCATCCGGATCGGGTGTCGTAGTCGAGATCTTCCGCCCCAAGCCGTCGTACGCGGTCGTCGTGACGAATCCCAACGGATTGGTCACCGTGGTCTGATTGCCGGCCGCGTCGTAGCCGAAGAACGTCGTCCCCCCATTGGGATCGCGGACAGCTTTTCTACGTCCGAGGTTGTCGTAGGAGGTTTCGGTGCGGCGGCCCAGTTCGTCGATTGTGGCGGTGACGCGACCGGCCGAGTCATACTCTGTGCGCCGGGTGTGAGAGGAATCGCCAGCCGATGTACCAAGCGCGTCGGTCTCGGCAACCACGCGGCCGAGCGCGTCGTATTGCCGCCACGACGTGCGTCCGAGGGCATCGGTAGACTTGAGGGGATTGCCAGTGACGTCATACAACCAAGACGTCACCGGAGCTGGCGAATCGGCCGTTGGCCGCGGCCCGCGAACGCTCACAACACGATCTCTGGCGTCTCTTGAGCGCACCGTCTTCCGGCCCAGTTCGTCGGTCGTGACGATCGCGTTGCCCGCGGCATCGTAGGTTGTGAAAGTCGTTGCCGCAGCAGATGTCCCACTGGCAGTCTGCACGGAGCGTGCGCGGCCGAACAGGTCGCGACCGAATGCCACTGTGCGCTTGAGGGCGTCGGTGGTCGTGGCCAGAAATCCTCGCGCGTCAAACGATCGAGTCGCGATCGGCCGGGCCAGCGGCCCACTGCTGCCGTCGGGATCAGGGAGCGTCGTCTGCACCTCCCGATTGAGGCCGTCGTAGCTGTGCTCGGTCACAAACGACGTGTCTGCCGGCGTCGCTCCGCCGGGTGCGATCTCAAATCGCAGATTGCCGTTGGCGTCGTAAACGAATTGCTTCACGAGCTGCCCGAGCGGCCCCGCGCCATCCGGATCGTCTGAAATTTCCTTGGTTATCCGCCCGAAGGCATCGTAGATGCTGGTTGTCCAGAATCCGCGTGAATCCTTTCTGGATCGCACATCCAAGCCCGTATCTTGGTAACCAAACAGCGTGACGGGCCGCGCCATCGGCCCGCTCCCATCCGGATCGGGCTGCGTTTCCGAGAGAACGCGACCGAGCGCGTCGTAGGTGGAATGGGTCGAGCGATTCCCATCGCCCGCAGTCACTCCCCCTTGCCCGACGAAAAGCGGAGTGACAAACTCCACGTTGCCGCGGGAGTCGTAGCCCCATGCCGTGACTGGCGCGGCAAGCGGCCCGGCACCGTCCGGGTCAGGCTGCGTTTCCCGCGTCTTTCGCCCGAGCTTGTCGTATTCATAAGTGGTCGTCGCTCCGTTTCCGTCGGCCAGAGCGACCAACCGCCCGCCGCCGTCAAACGTCGTGCGTGTGGAACTGCCGTCCGGCAAAAGCGTGGCCGACAGGCGGTTGCGAGAGTCGTATTTGGAGCGCGTTGTTCGGCCTAAGGCGTCTGTCTCCGTCACCTTATTTCCTGCGGCATCGAACGTCGCACGCGTGTATGTGCCGTCGGGGCCGATAGCTCGGGTCTCCCGATCCCTCGTGTCAAAGATCGATTGTGTCTGTGTCACAATTCCGGAGCTCGCCAAACCTGTTATCCGCAAATTGCCTGAGCGATCGTACGTAAACGTAGTCACGACGCCAGTCAGCGGGCCCAGTCCGTCGGGATCGGGCGCCGTCGCGGTTGTCTGGCGGTTGAGGGCGTCGTAAGTAAATGTGGCGGTGTTACCATTAGCGTCGATCTGCCGCGTGAGATTGCCGCGATTGTCGTAGCTCGAGGATCGAGTGACCGCGCCATCGGGGAGTCCTGCCGAAGTCTGAGAAACAGACTGGCCTGCGGCGTTATACTCGAGAGTTGTCTTGTCGCCTCTGGGGGTGATGATCTGCGCCACCAGGCCTGGGCGCGTTGCCGCGACAAACGTCGTCATCAGATTGAGCCGCCCCGGCCCAGAATCCTCAGTCTTACTCGTAAGAAGACCGGTCGCGTCGTACTTAAAAGTCGTGGTCACGTCATCCGCTGCGTCGTTCGGGCGATTTTGCCTCGTTACGGTGGCGATGTCCCGAAATGCCCCTGCGGTGTACGTCGTCGTCGTGACATTGCCGAGCGGATCGGTCGCTGACGTGACTTTCCCACTGGTTGAGTCGTAGGCGAAAGCTGTCGTCGCCCCGAAGGCGTCCGTGAAGGCAAGCCGGAGCCCGTTTGTGTCCCATGTCGACCGCTCCGTCGTGCGGTCAGGCTGCTGAAGCTCTAGCAGGTTGCCGCTGGCATCGTAGGAATATCGCGAGGCATTCCCGCGTTCATTGATGAAGGCCGACTGCAGGCGATAGAGGTTGTAGGCGAAGCTGTGTTGCAGACTTTCGGTATCGGTAACGCGGAAGCCACGGCGATTGGCGTAGTATTCCCATGCCGTTACGAATCCGTTGGGGTCGGTGACTTTGGAGAGGAGGCCACGGCGGGCGGCGTCGGGATGATATTCGTATTTTACCACGGGCGCCACAGACGCGATTGAATCCACCACAGAAACCGTTGGGGCGGTTCTGGTTTGCAAGCGACCGTCTGCATACCTATAGGTCCAGATTCGGCCGGTAAAGTCAGTAACCGCCGAGATGTGGGGGCGCGTGTCCGCGTTGTATGCAAACGTGATCGAGCGTGTCGCATCGCGGAGATCGGTCACCTTTTGAATGCGATTTGTACCCGATACGTAGTCGATTTTCACGCCGTTCCCGAACCGATCGCTCTGGGAAGCGATCGGACACGATCCTCCCGCTGGAGCGCCAAATGACGTGGTTACGCCGTCGACATCCCGCCACGTGTAGCCGGAGGACGAGGAGCCCGTCAAGGTGCCGAAAGTCCCGGCCGGGTTCGTGAACGTGCCGGCCGTCGCATTCAAGTTGTTGAAGACCAGTCGCATTCCGGAGTCGGTAAACCACGTCACGGTGCCCGCGCCATCAGCCGCCGCTTCAATACGATCAGAGTAGGTGAACGACCAGCCTTCGCCCATACCGCGATCAGACCATGGCGTTGGGGGTGTTGTTGTTGGAAGCCCCGACACCGTGTGAAGCGAGTCGTACCGGCGGCGAAACGCCAGCGGCACGCCGAGATTCGGGATCTCGAGGTCGGTTTCCTCGTGGTAGACGCCACCGGTCGCCATATTGACAGGATCGCCAGCGCTTGAATCCGGATTGAAGGTGCTGACGGTAGATTTTGGTTCAAACGTTTTCGTGACCGTTCTTCCAGAAGCGCCGCCGTACGTTACGAGCGGTTGGTTGCCGACGCTTCCGCAAATCATGAAGAATAAAGTTTTCCCGTTGAGCGCGGGATCGGTCGAGACACGCGTAAGCGTGTAGCCGACGCCCTTCCACTGCGTGTTCGTGTCTGATCCGCCAACCGTGATCTCGTTCTTCGGCACAAGGGCTTTGAAGGTGAAGCCCGGATCATTTTTTGACAGTTCACCAAGCCCCTTTGCGATCGCATCGCGGATATTCTGCCCGACGCCGGGCAATAGCGAATTGATTGCGCCAACGTTGTCTTTGTTGATCTCGACGAGATTTTTCGGATCCTGGCCGAACTTACTCAGCTGAAAAGCCTTTATCGTGGAGATGCTCTCGCAATTTGTGAGTGCCTCCAACACAAGGCCTTCGAGCGATGATTTTGTGTAGCCCATAAGAACGTCGCGAGTGCGGTCGTCCTGCGGCGTCGTCGGTGTGCTCGCGTCGATCGCAAATCCGCCCCAGGTGTTGGCAGGCACGTCGATTCCGATGTCAGCCGGCAGATACGGAAACTGAAGACGGGCTGTTTCTGACGCGGAAGCAGACAGCACCGCGGCGCTCGTCGCGATGCCCAGCGCAACCTTTGTTCGGTCCGGCACGGCCGATGTGAGCATGGCCAGCGCGGCCTCGTCGGCGTCTGCAGCCAAAAAATACTGGGCGATCGCGAGATCGAGCAGGCCGCCAACGGCCTGCTCGTTGGCAACCGCGACTCCGTTGGCCTGATTCAACTGCTGGACGTTCACGACCGCCCGCTTGCCAACGAGAAGTGATTCCGAAAACTGATTTGCGTTGAGACCGATTGCAATGAAGCGATCGGCTGCGCGGGTGAACGAACTTGTGCCGGAAACATTACCAGGCGCGGTCACGGTGATCGCGAGCGTGAGCTGAGTCATCGACCCATTCGAAGCAATCGTGGCAAACTTTGGGGCAGTTACGATCGAAGCCCCATCCCCGCGCAGCACCGGTTGGGCCGTTTGGATGCCTTGCGTCACGGCAAGTCCCGGATCGATCGTCAACCTGCTGAGCGAGACATCTGCCAGGAACAGATCCTTACCCCCAGTGCCGAAGAGCTGCAAGTCGCCGCTGGCAAGTTTGATATTGACCTTCCATTTGGCTGTCTCCGGAATCTGGTTCTGGTTTAGACTCACAGTCGGCTGGGTCACGATCCTGAAAGGCATTTCCGTTGGAAGCGCCTTGAACGCCTGCTGCCTGATCGGGCCGTCATAGCCCACGTCGGCAATCGTCAAACCGGGCCGTTTTTCGGCCAGCCAGGTGGCAACTTTAGTCTCGTAGTATTCGGCTGTTGACTTTTTTTGCCACACTGGTTCGGTGAGGTAATCAGCCTCCAGCGGGCTGAACGACACGTTCGCCAACACTCCCGGCAACCCCGGCCGGTAATCACGCAGTTTCCACGATGCGTCGAGCGGAACCCAAAGCGGCTCAACCTTTGCCGGGTCGACCTTCGCCGGGACGATCACCTGCGCCTCCAGCCACGTGTGCTTGAAGTGGTTGTAAAATTCATCGTATTGAAGACCAGCCTGCCGTAAAATATTTCCCGCGGCCGCGGCGTCGCGTGTGCCGACGTAATCCATGAGCTGCTGCGAAGTCACTTCGGCTACGCCCTCAACGTAGCGAGTGTTGATGCCGGCGGAGGCGTAGAGAGCCGCCAGCAGCGAGTTTGTATCCCAGTCGTTGCCGGCCTTCGTGAGCAGCGTCGCAAGCGGGCCCTTCATCGCCCCGACATACGGTTGGTAGGCGACCGTGTTGGTGACATACTCGAGCATCTTGAGCGGCAGTTTGTAGAGGCGGGCCGCGAGATCGTCGATGGTCGTCGCGATGTCGGGACGGTCGGGGGCGACGTCGACGTCAATCGCTTTGCCTGCGAGCGCCGCCAGCCCGAACCGTGGATTATCGGTGAGCGACCAGTTACCGTGCACGAGAAGCGATCCCAGTCGCGGCATGTCTACCACCGTTTTTGGCACGGCCGCAAGGGCGTTGTATCGCAAGTCCAGCCGCGTCAGACCGGAGAGCGCAGGGAGCGTGGCCAGCACGGCATCGGTGAGGCCAACGTGTTGCAGCGACAAGTTTGTGAGATTTGTAAGACCGCTGAGGGGCGCGAGCGACTTGATTCCCTGCGGAGCGGCGGCGTGATCGGAGGGCAGCAATTCAAGCGATGTCAGCGCCGTTAGGCTTGCAATGCCCGTGAGATCGCCCACGAGATTGCCGTCGACTGTGAGGGATGTGAGCGCCGCCGATTGACTCAACAGGGCGGTCGTGAGCACGGCCTTCGGATCGAGCGCCAATGCCTCGCGGACGGCAGACGCCAGATCAGGGTCGTAAAACATGACTCCTTGCACGCTGCCGGTGGTGGCGACCTGGACGTGGCTTTGGATCGTGCCCGACACGTTGAGAGTTCCCGCCGATACCTGCGTCGTGCCGGTGTACGCGTTGAAGGGTGCGCTGAGCGTGAGGATTGCGGAGCCGGTCTTCGTAATGCCACCGGTCCCACTGACTGGAGTGTTGAATTCTCCGGCGGCTTTAGCTGAGAACGTCGTGCCGCCAACAGGCGTGGTAAAACCGCCGCCGGTCACCTTGAACCCCGTGCTGCCGAACTCAATTTCTGCGGCACTGACGGCGCCTGACATCGTCACGGTCGTGGTTGTCGCAGGGCCAAGAAAAACGGCCTTGTCGCCACGCGCGCTGCTCCAGTTGACATAGCCCCCCTTGCCCGCGTTCAACATCGGGTCGAGCCAGACCGCCCCCCCCGCATCCGACCATGTGCCCGCCCCGCCAAGCCCGGCGCCCGTGACAAAATTGTTGTTGAGGGCGTAGCCATCGGGATCCCAGTAGAGCGTCGCCAGCATCTGCCGCGGCTCAAGCTGTTCAATCCTGACCAGCCCGAAGCCGCAGGACTGCGGCAACGCTGCCAGCCCTTTGCGGAAGCGTCTCTCGCAGACACTCAATGCCCGGCGGCGGCGGTGCCACAGCCCCGCAAACAACGATCCTCTCGATTGCCACGATCGAAAGCTGGCCATTGTGCTCCCCTTTGCTCAATGCGGCACGACGGCCGCACCAGGAAACAGAACGAATAACCCCCACCCCCCCTCCTTCTGATCGCCTACTTCTGCCAAAATTTTTGATATCTTTTCCCAACGGACAGGTCAAATGTTGGGTCAAAGAATTTTTATCGGGCTATTTTCTGAGCAAAATCCATTTAAGTATTGCATTGCACCTTCTCCGGCTGTGAATAAACCACCCGCCGCTGGATGCGGCGGAGTTCGCCCCAGAAAAACATCGGCAATTCGTTTGGTCGACCGCGTGGGCTGTCTTTTCTCCAGCGGGCATGGACGACTTTTTGCGCGGCCAGTGAGCCAGTTAAGATAAGACGCAGATCTTTCCAGTCGTTCGGCGCCGGTGACGGCGACGGAGGGCTTCCTGCCCCATCCGTCAGCTCCCATGCACTACTTCGATTTCAACGCCACCGCCCCTCTGCATCCGGCGGCCCGCGCCGCTTGGCTCGAGGCTTCTGATTCAGCCTGGCACAATCCCTCCAGTCTGTTTGCCGCCGCCACCTCCGCCCGCGAACTCCTCGCCGAGTCACGCGAGCGCGTGGCCGAGCTGCTCGGCTGCGCTCCGGAACGGCTGCTCTTCACCAGCGGTGCCACCGCTGCCAACAACGCGCTGGCGAGGCATCTGGCACGCGTGGCTCCGGCTGAGTCGGTCGCCATCATCTCTGCAATCGAACACCCCTGCATCGACGTCTCATTCCGCACAGCAATGCCGGGGCGGGTGGTCGAGGCGGCTGTCGATCAGCACGGAGTGGTGCAGCCAGAGGTTGTTACTGCGTGCCTCGATAGCCTGACCACGGGCGCCGCCTGCGTCTCGGTGATGGCGGCAAGCAACGAGGCGGGCACGCTCCAGCCCTGGCAGAATCTCGCCAGCCTCTGCCGCTCCCGTGGCGTGCCGTTCCATACCGATGCCTCGCAGTGGCTGGGAAAACTCCCCGCCGCCGGCTTGGGCGAATGCGACTGGGTGACGGCTAGCGCGCATAAGTTTGGCGGTCCCAAGGGCTGTGGCCTGCTCATCACTCCAGCGGGCGGCCCCCCATTTCGTGGCGACCGGGGCGGACCGCAAGAAGGTGGCCGACACGCCGGTACCGAAAATATCGCCGCCATCGCAGCGATGGCGGCGGCGCTTGAGGCGAGAGAACGCGAGATCGCTATCCGCCACGCCGACTGGCTCGCTCTGCGCGGCGAGGCGGAGCAGCGTCTGCGGGCACAGCTGCCGGAGGCGCATGTGGTGGGGGCCGGGGCCGAGCGGCTCTGGAACACGCTCGCAGTGCTGCTGCCCGGAGGGGATGGCAAAAAAATTGTCGGTCAGCTCGCGCGGGCCGGGGTGGCCGCGTCTACGGGGTCGGCCTGTAGCGGAGGGAGCGGCTCCATTCCCCGGATTGTGGCCGCCATCGGCGCCGAGGCTTTGGGACTCCCCGGCGATCCCCTGCGGGGCATGGTGCGGCTCTCGAGCGGCTGGGATACAACCCGCGCCGACTGGGCAGCAGCGATCGACGCCCTCATTGCCGCCACCCGGGAGAAGATCGCCCTCCCCGCAGTCGATCTGCGCCGGGCCACCGACTGATTCATCGGGTGATGGAGGCGGAGGGATCGGCGAACGCTTGAGGAACGCAGGGCCGCTGCGGCCCAAGCGACGAAACTTTTGCCGTCCCGCAGCCGATGCGCCACGGAAGTCGAAGCCGCTCCAGGTCCGGGACTGCCCATGCCCCATCGCCGGACGTTCGCTGCGGCCCTCCGGGCCTTTCGCTCACTCGAAAGTCGGCTGCGCTTCGCCTTCCATGGCTCCGCTGGCCGCCTACGCCGGCTCCT
>Ga0114967_10004445_pt1 | contig 11253 bp, 11 predicted proteins | sample M_130628_MF_Meta_FD_92639 | JGI IMG/M metagenome (GOLD analysis project Ga0114967, IMG submission 92639) | Freshwater microbial communities from Lake Montjoie, Canada to study carbon cycling - M_130628_MF_MetaG | ecosystem: Environmental > Aquatic > Freshwater > Lake | place: Lake Montjoie... | reverse complement strand
CAAATAGTTATTTCCGGACAAAATTCAGAATGGTCATTGGGCAGCGCATTAAATTGCTCAACAATGAATGCTTTTATTGGAACATTTAACACTGCAAATTACAACATTACCGCAGCACAGCTTACTCTTGGCGTTGATCTTAATACAAACACAGCAACAACTCCAAGCACATTAAATCTTGGTTCTTCAACTATTACTCTATCAAACAGCAATCCTTTTAATGTTGGTTTTAAAATTGATTCTACGTTTAATGCCGCAACATCGCAAATTACAATAACAAACGCCAGCCCAACATTTGCCGGTTCTGGAAAAACTTTTTATAACGTATCTTTTACAGACACAACCGCAGGAACGGTTATCCTTAACGGCGCAAACACTTTTAACAACCTGTCGTTTACTGGCATTACTGCGTCTGGTTTAAAAGTTGTATCTGTCGCAGCCAATCAAACCATTAACGGCACCCTAACCATTTCCGCAGGAACCAACGCAACTATGCGGCTGTTTGTGCGGTCAGACACAATTGGCACAACCAGAACACTTACCTGCGCAGCATTTTCTGGAACGGACGTTGACTTCAGGGACATCACAATTGCTGGTGCTGCGGCTCCTGTTAGTGGAACTCGTCTAGGTGACTGCAAAGGTAACAGCGGTATTACGTTTGTTGCGGGTAAAACTGTTTACTTTGGTGGAACCGGGGGCGGACTTTGGGGTGGAAGTGTTTGGAACACAACGGGTGGTAGTGGTGGAGGACTAACGGATTTTCCATTAGCTCAAGATACGGCAATTTTTCAAGCTACCGTGCCAAATACCGGCACAACAGTAACCATTAACGCTGCGTACAACATTGGCACCATAGACATGAGTGCCCGTACCAGCAACACAATGACGTTGGAAACCAGCACCAATGCGCCATTTATCCACGGCAACTGGATCAACGGCACAGGCACTACGCTGTCGGGTACAGGGACGTTGACATTTGCGGGTCGCGGCAGTCAAACAATTACAAGTGCTGGCGTGACTTGGACGCAAACACTTACGGTTAATACTCCGGGCGGTTCTGCAACTCTCCAAGATGCGTTTAACAGTAATTTTAGCGGTACAGCACTGTTTGTGACGGCGGGAACAATTAATGCCAACGGCTATAACGTAACTCTCTCAAACTCAGGCGCAAACATTAACACCAGCAACTCAAATGTTAGAACAATTTCAATTGGAGCTGGAACATGGACAATTGCAGGTGCAGGTAACGCATGGAACGCAGCAACCTCCACTAGCCTTACTGTTACAGGCACAGGCACAATTAGCCTCACATCAGCATCAGCTAAGAACTTTCAAGGCGGCGGCATTTCCTACTCTGGCATCACTCTCAACCAAGGCGGTGCAGGTGTGTTGACCATTACGGGCGACAACACATTCAAGGACATCACCAATACCTATAGCACGACCGGGGCAACAAACATCACTCTGAACACAACTACTCAGAGGGTTACTCAATTCACCGGGACAGGCGCGTCGGGTAGAGTTCTGACCATTCAAGGTACATCAGCATCAAGCCCCGGCACTTTGATCTTGACTGGTGCAACCAAGCCTAACGTAAATTACTTGGCTATCACGGGCGTTCGTGCGTACAGTTTGACGGATACATGGTATGCAGGGGCTAACTCAACCAACAACGGGTCGTTAGGGTGGATTTTTAGTTCTTATTCACCGCCTACTATAACAACTACTGGTAAATTTTTATTATTATTTGGTTAATATGGATAAAATTTTTAGGAGTAAATAATCACTATTAATAATTTAACTATATTTTATAATCTTTTTAATAAGGTTTTTATGGGTACACCAACTAGTAAACAAGCTCGTAAGGTAATGTTGTTAGAAGCTAAAAATCCAATTGAAAATGGATTTAAAGAAGTAAAACCACTAAACGAAATTCAAAGTGTATATTTAGACGCTATTAAAAACAATGACATTGTATTTGGTATTGGCAGTGCTGGTACAGGCAAAACTTATGTAGCTGCTAGTTATGCAGCCGGACTCTTATTTCATCGTAAAATATCAAAAATTATTTTAACAAGACCCAATGTAGAAACTGGTAGAGGCATGGGATTCTTACCTGGAAAATTAGATGATAAATATGCTCCCTATCTGCAACCTTTTGATCAAGTTTTTACTAAAACATTAGGTGCTGGATTTTATCAGTATGCACTAAAAAATCATGAAATAGACCCTAAACCTATAGGGTTTATGCGTGGCATGAGTTTTGACTATGCTATAATCCTAGTAGACGAAGCACAAAACCTAACTAAAACCGAACTTAAAATGTTGCTGTCACGAGTAGGTAAAAACTGCAAAGTTATCTTAAGTGGTGATCCTAAACAAGTAGACATTTTAGACAGCGGCCTGGAAGACGCTGTTGCTAGACTACAAAATCTTGCCGGCGTTCAAGCAGTTAGATTTGAAGACGATGATATTGTTCGTAGCCGTATGTGTAAGCAGATTATCTTAGCCTACAACGACTAAACAAAAAGCCCCTAAGCATTGCTGCTTAGGGGCTTTTTTATTAACCTAGCTGTTCATGAGCACCTAAATTATCTTCAATGGTATGTTGAATTACTTTACCACCTTCTTCGGTCATTTGCGATTGAGCTTGTTCTACAATCTTTTTACTAAGCGGATTGCAAATTTTAGCCGGCAATTCCTGTAAACCTTGTAGCACTAGGTTTGCTTCGTCTTCTGTTAATTCAAAGTTAAAAGTTTTCATAGTTAATATTATCTAATTGGGCAAGCGCCCGTTGAACAATCTTCGCCAATAATTTCATCAAAACTATTAGCATCGTCTAGGACGACTGGTTTAAGTTGAGCAATATAGTCTCGGTAAGTACGTTCGTCTACAACTTCTTGTGGCAGGTAGAGATAGCCTAAGTCTTTAGCTGTTTTTGTAGGATCAGTACGGTAAATAAAACTTACACCTACATAACAATCCCAGTTATCCATCAACCAGTCAATAATGCTAGTAATCTCACTAGGATCATAACTAATAGTAACACTAGTATTTTGTTGATTCCAGCTAGTTTGTAGTAATTTATAGCGTTCTAGTTGTGTAACCGCACTTTCTAGGTTGACTTCTTTGCCGTCAACTTTATCAAACACTACACCATCCCAGCATACTGGAAAGGTAACTAACACGCCGCTATCATCAACTGGATGGTTAATTACCAAGTAATTTGCTTCGCGTAGTTTTTCTACTACTGGATCGTGCTTGGAAAACTGTACATTATTGAAAATATACTTACCAAGCGGCTTATGTACACCCTCTGTAGTATCCATAATCTTGCTGACTGTACCACTAGGCTTAATACAAGTTACATTTTTAGGGCTAGGTAATCCTAGTTCTTGAGCCATTCCTACTGCAGCACTAGTTGCTGTACGTTTAAGGTATTCGTAGTCATAGCTACCCATATCTGGACGCATTGCAATACCAGTTAAACCTACGCCGCATAAGCGCATAAAGTAGTTGTTAAGATGCCAACTTTCTTGTAGAATACCGTCTTGTAAGTCAACACAGGTCTGACGATAATTGGCACGAGCAGCTAGTCTGATAGCGGCGTGTAAGCCAGCATTATCACCTTTAAACTTAGCTAAATCAGTTTCAGTTAGGTTACAAAAACTTTTGTTGCCTAATAATATTTCTACACAAGGATTTGCGCCTTTAAACCAAGGTGCACGACGCAGTGCTTCGACTTCATTAATAAAACCTGGTTCACTACCGCCAGCTTCCTGCATTAACTGAAAGATTTTTTCTAGGTCTTCACGTAGTGGTTTTTCTTTAAATACTAGTGAATTATTACTTTGCGTACGATGTTCGTTGTTGTGCAACCACCAATCTTTTTTAGCTACTGCAAATTCTTCCCATTCAGGTTGACCATAGTCGAAAAGAGCGATTTCAGCACTTCTGCGACTACTAAGAATAGTCCCCAAATGATTAATGATGTCCAGAATATCCATCCTAGTAAGTAAACTATCAGCACGACCGTTAAGGATATTGGCAATAGCAGTATATGCAACACTAATAGCAGTATCCCCTGAAGAAATCCACCCATAACCTTTTAACCTCTCACCTGCGGGACGTAACTGGCTAAAATCCAAAACCAAAGTATCAGCGGGATACTTACCAGCCATAAGTTTGCCAATTGACTTAGCCCAAGCTTCTGCACTATCACCAATTTGTAGTGTCCAAGTTTTAGTTTCTTGATCCCAAGTTTCCGTGTTGTACTCTAGGCCACCTTTATCTTTGCGCTGACTGCGAATTGTTTTGATATTCTTAATAGGCTTTGAAAATCCATTAAGTGTACCTACAATAGGTTTAAATCCTACTCCGCAACCCTGTAGCAGCAGCCATAATACATCAACTACATCATAAACAGTTTCTACATGAGTAAAGCTGCAGTTAAACTGACTAGCCTCACGAGTTTTAGCTACTTGAGTACCGCCTAGCCATAGTGTTCTGCCACTCATTAAAACTTTACGGTCAAGCATTAGCTGCTCTAAGTCATAAAGTTCTGCGTATTCTTGATCGTTTAGCTCACGACCAAGAGCGCGCTCCCATAGCCAGGCTTGGTGATCAATTACACGGGCAACTGTTTCTTGCCAAGTTTCAAACTGTTTTCCGTCGTCTGAAGTTGGCCTGTTATAAGTTCGACGTGTAATTACTTGGGCTCTTGTACTAACCATATCAATCCTTACAATAATCTTTTAAAATTTCATCTATTTGTTTGGTGTTTTCACCTAGTGCATCTTTGCAAAAGGTAACTAAGTCCATAAGCTGATAGTTAAGTAAAATTCTATCGCCACTCTGATTTAAGGTTTTAATATACTTTAATTTACTTTCAATAGGTAGTCCAGCTACTATATCTATTGCAGTGCCATATTCTTGAACTAATTGTTGTGCACGTTTAGGACCAATACCTTCTACGCCTAGTACATTATCACCAGTATCGCCCATTAAACACTTTATTGAAATATAATGTTCATGCGGAAAATCATAGTGTGTATGCCAGTTATTAGCAGTAACTTCCTTGCGAGTTACATAACTAAATCTACTAGTATTATCATTGATAAGCAAATCCCAGTCTTTGTCGCTACTAATCAACCAAATGTGACTAACAGCAGGTAAAAGGTTGTGAATACTAGTAATGTAAGCGGCAATGTCGTCAGCCTCAGTTTGTTTAAATTGAATTACAGGATAATCAGTAGTTGTGCGAATATAGTCTAGGCTTGCTTGATAGTCTTCAAAAAATAACTCAAACGCTGCACGTTCAGCATCAGTTTGTTCAGCAAATTTATCTTTGCGATTTTGCTTGTATTCAGGATAAATCTGTTTACGGTAACTGCTGCTACCTTGATCTGCTGCTACAACAACCCATTTGGCTTTATAACTTTTCTTTAGGCTTTCGATAGTGCGTAGGTAATCTTCAGCAAAATTTGTAGCGCCGCTGTGTTTCCAACGAAAAGCTAAGTTAAGTGCATCTACAATTATTAGAGAATTTTCGTGTTCTGTGACTTGTTTAAATGTTTTACTCATATTATCCTGCAGTTAGTAACCTTATAAAGCCAAATAGGTCAATGGAGACAAGCAGGCCGTAGTTAGCAAGCATACCCAATGAACGACGAGACCAAGCACACCAGGCATAAATAGCACAACTAATAATCCAAACGGGATAAAGAGCCATAAGTGGAGGGTTTGGTACTGTTCCAGCCATTGTAATAGCACACCCAATACTAAGAGCCCAAGCAACCAGCTCAATAACAAAGCGATAACGATTGGATTTGTAATCATTATATATCCAGTCTAAGGTTGGCTTTATTAAAATATTTTTCATTTAATATTATACTAAAATTTAAGGTACAAGTCAAGTCACAAATTCTGGTCGCTCATAAGTTAACCAGTCTTCAAGCAGTGAAACATAAAAACTATATGGTTCTCTGGATATGTAAAAGTGATTATAGGTTTCTGGTATACAATAATCAGTACTAAATGCTACAAATACTTTACTACGATCGTGTTTAAATATTAGTAGTGGTAGTTTATTTACTTGTTTTGCTTGACGTAAAGTTTGTTGCCAAAATTCTAGTAATTGTGGTGATTTAGATGTTAATACAGCGCTAGTTAAATGATCATCTGCGTATCCTTTAGCTTCAACACAGAATATGTTGTTACAATTAGGAATATAAAGATCACCTTTTAATCCATGTTTTTCATCTAATGCACCGGAACCAGGAACCCTCTCCCACGCCAATCTGGTATGTTTACGAAGAAGATCCCTGATAACTGTTTCAGTTCTAGCGCCTTTAGCCCTAGAATCGACCATTACTCAGTAACTGGCGGTACTGATGCTGATCCTTGTACTGCTAAACAACTAGGATCACCTACAGTGACCACAGAACCATTATCATCAAGATAAGTTACTGCGCCACAAACAACTGTTAGTGAACTTAATTCTTCTGGATAAATATCATCAAAGTGAAACACTTGACGACTAAATCCATTAGTATTACTAACTGTTGCAATACATTCTTTACTAGTATAAATTTTAATCATTTTAACCCTCGATTGTAGAAATGTTGTTTCGTTTAACAACGTGTACCTTTTCCAATAAGGGATGGCTGAATCCGTGGCTAACGAGTATGGTATTGAGTGATTCTTCTTTAAGTAAGACTTCAATTAATTTCTCCTTACCATCTACGTCTAAAGCTTCTATAGTTTCATCTAAAATTAATAGATTAATTCTACTTTGACTTAAACTTTGCATTAGTTTACGAATTGCTAATAGTGTTGCCACATTAACTCTGGCTCGTTCACCGCCGCTAAGTGCTAATATATCAATATCGGTTCCATTATCAGTAATAATTACATTTAATTTATCACTACCGCTAATTTGAAAACTGATTTGGAATCTGCCACCACTAAGCTCACCTAGATATTCATTACTGATTTGTTCTAGGTCTTTAACAAGATTTTCAATTTTATACGCAACTAATCCTGTTGTACTAAAAGTTTTTACTAATGTATTAATAGTATTTAGTTTTGCGGTTAATTGTTTTGCTGTAGTAGTCCACTCACTAAGTTCTGTTTCCATTTCAACTATTTGAGATTTAATTAACTCTAGTCGATTATTATGTGCAGTTACTTCGTGATTGTATTTTTCTGCTTTAGCAATATCTTGTTTAATACTCTCTATTTGCTTTTGCAAATCTTTTAATTGTTTTTGTAATGTTGCTTCGTCTAATAGATTTAGGGGTAGCTCTAGATCAATTAATTGATGATATTTTTCCCACTCTTGTTGATTACGTTGTGCTTGATTCCAGCGAGCAAGTTCATTATTATATGTTTTTATTTCTTCTGCTCTTAATGCACTATTAAGTTTAGATACAATAATAAGTTGATCTTGTTCTGCAATTAAATTTTGAGTTTTGTCTGTATCAATAGCTTGTAAACAGGTAGGACAGTTACCATGCAATGATTCCATTTTTTGTTTAAAAAAGGTTGCATCTTGAATGGTTTTATCATACTCAGTTTTTTTAACCAGCGCACTATCTACATCTAATGTAGGTTTATTAGGTATTGGTAGTAAATTAATCTTATCTTTTAATTGTTTATAGGTATTATTTTGTGTAATCTTTTTATTAGTTTTTTCAATATCTTGAATAGTAGTTGACAATCTACTAGCTTCTGCTACCAGACTATCATCTAAAACAGAAACCGGAGTATAACCTTTTGGCTCAAAACTTGTTTTACTGTACTTAGCAATCCATTGCTGTATAGTATCTAATTTAGCTTGTGCTTGTGTAAAGTCTTTACCTACTTCTGCTGCCGCTTGTTTAAATACTTCTCCAGCCTGAGTATATTTGCCTAAATTAAGCAGCTCAATTAAAAACTTCTTTCTAGCAGTATCAGCACTAGTTAAAAACTCTAGACTACCGGCGTGACTTTGATAAACAATCTGTGAAAAAGTTTTGTGATCTATGCCTATTAACTGCTCTACAAGTTTATAAGTAGTAGTAGCCGTATGACCACTAACATCTTCTGAACCCTTATAAAGTTTTACTTGTTGTTGAGCGCCACGTTTTGTTTCTAGTTTATACTCACAACCATCTTTATCAAATACTAATTCAATTTGATAATGTTTGTCTTTGATATAACGATTTAGTATATCGCCTTTTTTAATGCCTTTGCTATTTTTATTGAATAAAACTTCTTCTAGGATTAGGGCAACGCTACTTTTACCATGCCCATTCTTACCCACAAGCTGAGTAAGTGGACTTTGAGTAAAATCAATCTTATTACCACTGCCATAACTAAAGGCATTAGACCAGCGTAGTTCTTTTAGTGTTATCATAGTTCTAGCTTGTCCGAATAATTGTAGAATTCTTTTAGTGTTTCAGCAACTGCGCTTTCATTAAGCTGTAGGATATAAGTTAAATACTCACGCACTTCTTCGCCCAAGCTAAGTTCCGGGTCTAAAATTAGTTGAGTTTCCTGTGCGCGTTTAACTACTTTTTTATCAATAAGATCGCTGTCCTCAAGCTGCCCTAATTCATGCAAGTCACCTTCGATTTCATAGATTGTATGATGAAATTGGGTTTGCGGTTTAGGGTCGTGCACACCTATAGTTTGCTTAATCAATTGTGGCAATTCAAACTTTAGCCAGCTATGTTCAAGAGTAGTAGTGTTCAGTAAAATAGCGCCCGTATCAACCCTGCTACGATGAAAACTAGTAGTATAAGGGCTGCCTGGATAAATAATGTTTCGTTGTGAATTTTCATAACTATGTAAATCTCCTGCTAGAACTAGATTCCAGCGATCAAATAGCTGTAAGTCTACTTCTGGTTTAACGTGTGGCGGAATCTCACCCCGCACATGAGTACATAAAATCTTTTCATCAAAAGTATATTTTGTAGTTTCTAGTTCTTTTAGCTTGTTGTAGGGTACAAAATCAATACCGTGTCTGGTATAAAAGTCATCTACAATAGTTACTAGCGGATTGATTCTAGTAGTAGCACGTTTTAAGTATGTTAAAAAAGTAGTATCTTTTTTAAGCATTTCATGATTACCAGGGTAGATTACACACTCTACATCAATATTAGCAATTAAATCAAAGTATAGCTCAACCTCATCCATAGTTGGAAGTCTATCAAATATATCGCCACCTAAGACTACTAAGTCAGCATGGCGTTGCATTTGTTTAAATTGTTCTATAAATAAATTAAATCTATTTTTAGCCCATTCAACTGGCACATTTTTTTGACCCAGTTTTATATGTATATCTGCTATGAATAATATGTTCATTTTGTACCAGACAAAATAGCCCGCTAAAGTATCAGCTTTAGCGGGCTTGTTGTTTAACCTAGCTCTTTTACAGCTTCTTGTTCGCTTTGAGAATTTTCTTCGTCTACACTAGCTTGAAGTTTTTCTAAGAGTGCTTTAATTTCATCAGGATTTGAACGAGGATATTTTTCATCAATAGGCAATGCTTTTGCGGCTAACTCAATTTCCTGAGCATTAAGTGCACGTGGTTTGCAACGTAAAACTTGCAGGGTATATTCCACATTATAAGTTAGTGGCCCAGTTTTTACTCGTTTAAATACTACATCCCAACCAGTTTCTGGATCAGTAGGATCACCTAAATCTTCTGCTGCTGTAATAATTTGTTCAAACAGCTTCTTTTTTAGATTAAGAACTTTAACTTTGCCATCTTTAGCGTCAATGCAATTAACTGCATAACTCCAGCTACACTTAAGATCGGGATGAAATTCAGGAACCCAATCTTTTTCTAAGTTGTCAAACTTCTCTTTGTCGCGACTAAATGCAAGACACTCTACCGGAATATCTTTGTTGTTAGTACCCTTAACCCAGTAAACATAGCGTGGTAATACGCCACCAATTAGTCTAACAACATTTTCGCCGTCTTTGTATTCGTAGCTTTCAACTGAAGACTTTTGTGCGCGACCTTTTGTTTGCTTAAAGCTTAGTGCCATTTTTAAATTTCCTCGTGTATAAACTTAATTTGTTTGTTTGCAATTATTAAAAGCGGGTTTGATTTTATTTTTTGTAAATCAATGTCAGGATATAGTGTTAAATCTACAGATTTAATACCGTGAGTTTTATATAAACCGTAATTTCGTAATCCGGCTAATCTAATGTATTGTGCTCTATATGCTGAATCTATGCCCGTATTTTTGAAAAATGGTTCAGGTTTTAGTAAAAAACTGCTGCCTGTCCGTAATCTTTGCAATGGCTTGTATTTTTCGTGAACATTTTTTGGTATAGTTACGCCTAAATAGAACTTATGTAATGCTTCTACTATGTATTCAGCATCACACTGTGTGTCTTGTTCTAGAATTTTAAGGTTAAAAAATAAAGTCATTTCTCTGATCTAAGAATATATTATATCACAGTAAATAAAGATTTACAAGTGTAAATTTTTATACCAGTTCAATGTCCCAGCCCTTACGCATATAAAATCCTAATCTATCCCTGTTTTGTTTTTTATCCTGATAGCCTGCAAATTGCATATCTAAAACTACTGGTTGTAGTTTATCGTTATGCTGACGTTGAATTCTGCCTACAATTTGTTCTAGTAAACTATCGTTTGCAATAGGTACTGCTAAAATAACACAACTAAGTGAATTTATGGAGATACCTTCGCTAAAGATTTGCCTGCTGCCAGCAATACACATTTTTTCTTTTGTGAGTAGCTGTTGCTTGATTTGTTGACGTTGTTCAAAATTGGTTTCCCCAGTAACCAGCACACACGTTTCTCCAACATATTCCTTTACCTTTTGTAAAAATCCAACTCTGTCTGCAATAACTAAAACTTGGTGTCCAAGTGTAACTTGAATTTTTGCTAGTTGTGATATAAATGCCCGATAGTCTTCATCCTCTGTAAGTGCATTAATTTTTTCTACCCAAGTAGCGCCAGGTTTAAGTGTAATGCCTGTTTGTATTAGTTTAACCTCAGGATTTAGTGTATGTGATTGCGGTGGTTTATATACCTTATCGCCAAAAAAGTCCGGAAACATTACGTGTTTTCCGTCTTTTCTGATCATAGTACCACTAAGTGCTATTCTGTAACGAGCATGAAAATCGTCTATTAGCTGTGAAAATGTATTAGCTGGACAATGATGAGCTTCATCTAGGATTACAGTACCAAACTCTTTTGCAAGTTTTGCACTATGCTTTACTAGTGTTTG
>Ga0114967_10004444_pt1 | contig 11254 bp, 19 predicted proteins | sample M_130628_MF_Meta_FD_92639 | JGI IMG/M metagenome (GOLD analysis project Ga0114967, IMG submission 92639) | Freshwater microbial communities from Lake Montjoie, Canada to study carbon cycling - M_130628_MF_MetaG | ecosystem: Environmental > Aquatic > Freshwater > Lake | place: Lake Montjoie... | reverse complement strand
ACCGGGATTTTGCTGACAAAATCTCCGGCAGCAGTATACATGAAGATCAACAAGACCCACATGTTAGACCACTGTCAGCATGTTAGCAGGCACTCGGTAAGTACCTTTGGGGGTTGTGACATGCACATACTTGATATTGATTTTGAGAACCGAGCCCGAATGTGTGTAGCCAATGCGGCTATCTTTGAATTCTACACGATCACCAACGCGGATCGAACGCTTGACCTCTCTACCAAGTTGGGCACGGGCGTACTTGACAGCCTCACTGATTTCATTCAGTTCGGCATTGGTATAGCCATTTAACATAATAGCAGATTTCAGTGTATTGACATCCATGTTAAATCTCCGTGTTAACGTCAACAAGTTCCATGTCCGTGACTGTGATGTCCGGATGGGTAATGGTGTAGTCTAATTCTTGTACGAAATTGCTGACATCTGCAGCTTCGTCAATTTCAACCACTATGGTTAGTGCAATACGCTTGCCCATTATTTGATCTCCGTATGCTTACATTTTGAACGAAATTTAAAACCACTGCAGGTACAGGTCAGCTTATTGCCTACCCGTTCCACTGTGTACTTTTCACCTCGACTGCCGGTCACTGTCCAACGATCTTCAGTATCTGCTACTGCCACTGCTGGCTGCTCAACAAATCCAAACGTATTGGGCACTTCGCGAAACTTGCGTTTGGTAGTACCAAAGCGATACTTGGATTTCATCATTTCAAGTAACCGACTGCCAGCCTTGACATACCCATGCATGTACTCCTTGTTGTCACTCAACAAGTACACATGGTTAGGATAGTACCCACCTTCTGTGATTTCTTGGAAGAATTTCATATTAGTTGGCACACATTTGGACATACTGCACCAGTCGACCATATTGATCGTACTGTGGGATACGGACTGTTTGGCAGGCCTGCGGATATACATAAACTGGCTGCGGTGCGTACACTGGTGCAGGTGCATACTGCGGTTGGTTATTACTGTTGATAATAGCACCCACAACGCCACCTACAATGGCGCCACCAACTGCGGCAGCAGCATAGTTCCACCCATTGTTGTTATTGTAGCCACGGTTATAGCCGTTGTAGCCGTTGTAGCCGTTGTAGCCGTTGTTATAGCGTGGTTGGGCACAGCCTGTAGTTGAGGCCAAAAGGGCAACCGCGGCCACTGCTAAAATAACTGACTTTTTCATATGCCCTCCTGGGCTGTTTGTTTACTGTATAACTAGTATAGCCGAAGTGCCATTTCTGGTCAACCGTTTTAATCGTATGATTTCTTGTCGCCGTGACGCTCATTGTGATCGTAGCCGTCATAGTAGGCCGCAACTTCTTCCGCAGTCATGCTCTCTTCGGTCACAATGGGGGACACGCTAGTACCGCCCACATAGTAGTGTGGTTTGGCACCACGGCTGTAATAGCTGTCGGCCGAGCCGCGATCAAATGGACCACCGTGGCGGGCATTGTATTCTACACCGTTGAATTCAACTTTTTCTACGACCATTTTGTTACTCCTGTTTTGCTAGTGTAAGTACATTATAGCCGAAATGGCATTTCTGGTCAATAAAAATAGCCCCAAAACGGGGCTATTTTTGTGTTGTTATTTTGCAACAAAACCGCAGAAGTTCTCGCAGTCGTACCAGGCAACAGGTACATGGTCAAGCTCGTAAACAAACACCGGGTCTGCTTGCTGGTTTAAAACGTCATACACTATGTTGTTTTGAGATACAAACAAGTCAGGGTAAACGTCAAACATGTCATCTTCGCTGGGCTCATCAGAGAATGCAAAGTTGTGTGCATTGGCGTTTACAAATGCGTCTAAGTTGTAAGACATAAAAACTCCTGTTTTGTTAGTGTACAGCTATTATAGCCGAATAGGAGTTTCTGGTCAACAGTTTTTGTGTGGGGTTTTAGCCACAAAAAGTGTAATACTGTTGGGGCTTAGTCTCGGATGGTATAACGGCCTACTGCCAAGCGTACAAATTTGGTGTCATAATCTCGAGTATATGCTGTGACAGCTCTCTGAGCACTTGCCAAAAAAGGTCCAGTTTCAGCAAAAAAACTCCAGCCTGCATCGTCGTCTTCGGCTATAAATTCAAAGCGGCCCACAGTATCAGGATTGTTGCGTAAGAGTTCAGCAACATCTTCGGGCAGTCTTGACAAGGACACACTCTTGGTACGGTCATTGCCGAGGTACATGGCTTCGCCAGCACTTTCAATCAGATTCATTAGTTTACGATATGGGTTCATTGAATTTCCTAGTCTAAATTATTTACCAAAATCAAGCTGAAATTCGGTCGAAGATACTTTGTTGCAATTCGGCAACTTCGTCCCGGGGCACAAACCAATCGGTACGTGGATCCCAGTACTCTCCTGACTTGGGGTCGTAGTACAAGACTCGGCCATTTGGGTAATGGAACGGACCTTCCAACCCTTTACGTGGGCCGTACTCTTGGTTGTGCTTGAAAACTCGGTATGACATGTCACATGCTCCAGTAGGTTTCTGAGCTGGGTGAACAGTAGCTGGGCGTATCATAACGCTCTGTAAACTCCGTGCCATCCATCAAGTTCCGACGGGTAACATAAGTTTCGTGGATAGTGTAGCGGAACCCTTTGCTCTCTGGGTAGTCTAGGGCACAACGGAACTCCAGCACCATACGGTCGGCGGACTCCACATCCACTTTGGCAAACAGGCGTTCGCCTGCTTTCTTACGCTTGTCTAACTTATAAACCTCTACAGTATATTCCATTGCTTACTCCTTGGTAAAGGGGTTGCTGGTGTAACGGATGCCACTGCCGTCGTACAAGTCAGTAACGTCCAACTTGGCATACAAGTCCTGCAGGGTTTGGCAGCTTTGCAGCAGCTCAATGTCTGTAATCAACCCTGTTGAGTACTGACGCACAATCTGCATAAGCTCTACATGGAGCTCTGCATTGTGAGTGGGTTTACGCTGTTTAGTCATCTACTACTCCTGTTTTGTTACTGTATAAACAGTATAGCCGAAATGTGGTTTCTGGTCTACCAAAATCACCCAAAAAGCCACAAAAAAGCCTTGAAAAACAGAGCTCGAAAGTGTTGTTTTTTTGCAACACTATTTCAAGTACTTAAATACCCTATGGAATGTAAATTTATCAAGCACGGCATAGCACTAAGCTATGATCAAATAGTCAAACCCTGTTGTGAATGGAAAATTGACGATCAATGGCGCAGTCAAAATCAAATACATCAAATTAAATTAGAATCGTGGCATCAAAGTCCACAAGTGTTATCCCACGCTAACCAGCTAGAGAACAACAGTTGGCCAGCACCTTGTTTGAAATGTGAGAAATTTGAACAGCAAGGAAGAGGTGATAGTATGCGTTACAACGGAAATAAAAGTTATGCCGATTATATTGACGATGATATAACTTTAGAAATTCGTCCCGGAAGCGTGTGCAATTTTGCTTGCCAAACTTGCTGGCCAGCTGCTAGTTCCAGGGTAGCACAATTTCATCACCGAGCCGGATTGATTGATATTAAATCTGTAGACAGTCGTCAATTTGATGACTTTGATTTTTTAAAACCAATTGCTCATAGAATACGCAATGTGGTGTTATTGGGCGGCGAACCATTTTATGATAAAGCCTGTAAGAAATTTTTATCATGGAGTCAATCAAATTTAAATTCAGATCTAATGATGTTTACAAACGGTTCATTGATTGACTTTGACTTTTTACGATCGTATCCGGGAAAAATTACTGTAATCTTTAGTTTGGATGCTGTGGGACTGCCAGCTGAGTATATAAGATTTGGTACTGTTTGGGACGAAGTGCTGAGTAATTATCGTAAGGTCAGAATGCTGAAACACGTGGAGACCAGAGTTAACATTACCTGTTCGGTTTATAATTATTCATACTTGGAAGAACTTATTAAATTCTTATGCCAAGATTGGCCCGATGTAGTCACATTTGGAAGACCAAATAATTCTCATTTTTTAGAATCCGCAATACCTGTTGAATTTCGCGGTAAAATTATAGACAGTTTAACTCGTGCTGTAGAAGTAGTAAAACAAACCGATATAGAGGATGGACAACGTGCCAATGCGATCAATGCCATAAATTCTCATATAGAAAATCTACAGACTTGCGCATGGACAGAATCAGACTACGATACGTTATGTGACTTTGTTACTCAAATGGATCAGGTAAAAAATATTTCTGTCAAAGACTACTGCACTGAATTCTCAGATTTGTTAAAATAAAAGTTTACCAAATTGGCCATTGCATTACCAGAGTTTTTTTGATCCGATATGCACTTGCTAAGTCCGGGATAATTACGCTCGATAACAGCACGGCTAATATCACTATTCATAATTTGTCCCAGTGCTGCTTGTACTGGCAATCTCAATAGTATTTTAATAATACGCAGGTCTCTTAGGGGAGTCCATGTTAGTGTATTGCCGATGTGCCAGTGCTGCCAGTCATTGATTAAAATGTTACTGAGATTCCATAGCATATCATATCGAGACCATTCCTGTGGAGGGGTTTGTGTTTGAAAGAGTTTGGTATGCTTAGGTAGATTAAAATAAGTGTAGTGCAAACAGTTTTTCCACATGTCCTGTTTTAACAATTCTATCATGTTATAACCTTGCGACTTGAGAAATAGATCAACGGTCACAGGACTACGCAACATAAATTCATCGCCCGGTGCGCCGCTGGTTAATACGCAAGGTTCATGCCAATGATGTAGCTGTTTATATCCCCAGAATTTTCCAATTGTGTCAGAATTTTTTAACCAAAATTCATCGTAGTCAAAATGCTGTGCTTTAATTAATTCATATTGATCTGTGAAACGTTGCAAGTAGCTATAGACCAACAGTGAGTCTACACCTCCGCTTAGGAATACTTTAACAGGTAATTTATTGTGACTTAAAAAGCTGTGTGTTTTTTCAACAAGTATTAGATCTATTTGTTTAGCAGCTTCGTCAACTGAAATAAACTCAGTGTCTATAGATCCAATTATGTCAAACTTAGTTTCGTTTATAGCAAAATCTTTGTGTATTTCAACAACACTGTCAGTCCAGGCGGTATGTGTCAAAGGAGTTAAGTTAGTAACTTTGACCCCAGAGTCAATAAAGATAGGAAATGATCTATACTTGTCAGTTTTTATTTTTATACTATTACTGCCGGGATCAAATACTATGGCACAGAAGTTTCCCAACAACACAGGCTCAACTGTATCAACAATCATTGATACAACATCTTCTATAGAATATAAGTCGCTATACCCTTTGTAAACAACTTGATATTGCTGTATATTGGTTTGTTGCCAACCTGCATCAGTATTAACACAAAAGTCGCCCAGTTGATAGCAATGGCTAAAATTTGTTTCGGGTTGTTGGGAAACTGAAAAGAACATTAACGTTTTGTGATGATCTTATCTGCAAGACCATATGTGACAGCTTCGTCAGACGACATAAAGAAATCGCGTTCCATGTCTCGTGACAATTCGTCAAAATCCTTGCCACCAGTATTGTGTTTATAATAAATGCCGGTCAGCTCTTTCTTCATCTTGAGTATTTCACGCACTTGAATTTCCATATCTGTGGCTTGCCCACGTGCGCCGCCCGAGGGCTGGTGAATCATGTGTCGAGCATATGGCAGAATCAAGCGTTTACCTTCTGCGCCGGCCTGGGCCAATAACGAACCCATACTGCAGGCCTGGCCCATGACCACAGTAGATACATCACATTTAATAAACTGCATAGTATCATAAATGGCCATCCCGGCAGTGACTACCCCACCAGGTGAGTTAATGTAAAACAAGATGTCTTTGTCAGGATCTTCTGATTCCAAAAACAACAGTTGAGCCACAATCAAGCTGGCAGTATGTTCGTTTACATCTGAGTCCAGCATCACAATACGTTCTCGCAACAATCGACTATAGATGTCGTAACTGCGTTCACCTTTGGCAGTTTGTTCTACTACGATGGGCACTAGATTGGGCATAAGATTCCTTTTTGTACTTTGAGTTTTTGTTCATCTACATATCGGTAGTACTGTTGTCTATTGTACACTATCTTTTGGTTAAGGTCAACAAGTTTGTGTTGCCAATATGATCGGGGTTGGGCACATAACTGTACCAGAAACAAAGACATATTGTTGTGGTCGGTCAGATCCAAGTCACTGATATCTAAAAAATCATCGTGGTAGGTCACAAATCCTCGATCGCGCAACCATTTAAACGCTCCGTCAGTATCATACACCAAGAAAGGTCGCATACCTAAAATGGGTTTATAAATCTTTTCCGAAACAAAATGATTTTGATTGATATTGAAAACCGTTTCGGTTACTACATTTAAAAAAGATCTGGCCCAGTTGTTTATATTACCCAAGCTAGATATGTCATTTGGTATTCCATTTTGAGCACAATCTGAATTTGGAGCTAAAACGGGTACTTGGGTGTCACTGTCTATTTCTTGTACAGCTTTGCCATTGTCACTGCCCATACTGACTAATCCGATGTGTTGTAAATTTCGATCGCATAACTGTTGATACAATTGTTGCCGATGCCAGTGTGGTTTACGATTTAAACACATAAAAGGACGGTCCACCAGGTCTATTCGACACAACTCTATGGTATGAGGAGTAAAAAAGTTCTGGTCTAAAAACAAGGCCCAAAAATCTATTTGCCCTGGGCCCGGATAATATCCGATACCAATAACTTCGGCATCAAATTCAGCAAACCAGTTGGCGTTGGGTATGGCACAATCCAACATGGCAACCAATACAATAACATCTACCCTGTTGCTTCTCAAATACGTTAACACTGTCTGATGATATTCATCGGTATACCAGGTGCTGTTGATTACCGCCACACGTTTACTGCTGGCGTGTAATTGATCTAACGTGGTCCTTAGCAAGGTATTTTCTAATTTTTTGATAGGAAATTCAGGACCCCAGCCGTTGTCGAATGTATTAAGTATCATTAAGTTTGATAATTTTTGCAAGATGTTGCCGGTTTTGTTGTGCAATTTTGTTGGACTCTAGAATTAAACTTCTGCGGCTTTCTGTATCCATTTGCATGATCAAATCTACTAGTTTGCGTATAGCTTGCCAACGTGCAGGACCTTCTAAATAATCATAACTTTCGTCCCAAACATCACTGTAGGTTTTAAATCCCAACAGACGTAATCTTTCTAAAAATCTTGCAGGCCCAAAAACTATCATGGGTTTTGCTGCCATTATTGGACGTACAGTTTTTTCAGTGGGGAAAAAAGTTTCTCCTCTTGTGTAGGATTCTGCCACAAGTTCTATGTCAAATTGATGATAACGTCTGGTCAAGTCGTAATTTGTATTAGCTCCTGGATGATACTGATCCCAAATGTAATGATTATCCACACTGTCAACAGGATCAGTGTCCCACCATTCAACAAACTCCTGTTGTTGATCCTGTGTAATCCATTTATCTATGTGTTCAATATTCACACCAGTGCCTGGACCGCGCCAAGGGTGATCCATGTTGGTGCGTAGACAACTTAACAAGTTTTTCTTATCGTAGGTGTGATACAGATAATGCATGATTACTGCACGTGGTATAGTGCGTCTGCCTATGAAATAGCCAAATACATATTGATGTGTGTCAAGAGGTAGATTTTTTATCCAATAGTTTTCGCTATACGCAAAAAAATGACTGGTAAAATGAGGGTGTGTCAGAGAGTAATTCACCGACTCAGCACCGTTACTCCATCCTGTTATAAAGATTGTTTTTGGATCTATATGATATTTTTGACAGTAACTATCAATCATATCTGTTACACCTAAGGTGCACAAACTGGGTCCTTCTGCTTGTAAATCCAACACAATTGAATCTTGGCCGGCAACTGAATCCAGCAGTGCCTGCACTTCTTCTGGATTTATCCAGTAGTCCCCACACACTCTGACAGGTATTGTAAACATGATAGATACTTATCACGATAAATAAGTCCATGCGCGATCTAATTGATATTCTAGATATGGTGCTGACAGAGTCAGCAGGTGGTATGAGCAAACGCTGGTTGGAAAGTCAAAAATCACCGGTGTATTTTCTTGATGACCAAGGCAACAGATATACCATAGCCAATCTGCTGTTGTTTCCTGAGACAGAAACCAAGGCTGATATGCAGCAGGTTGGTGCAGAATTGGAATTGGCTATTGACAAGCTAGGACTGACCAAACAGGACATACAGTTTGTCAACAGCATGCCATCCAGAGCCGGAGCCGGCATGTTGATAATCATGAAAAATCAAAACAGCCTGCTGTTTCCCTATTTCAAATTTTTCAATCAACGCAGCATGGACAGTTTGGGCATGCATTGGCCACCAGCTGATTTTGAAAGAGAAACAGGCTTGAGTTGGGAACAAACACGCATGTCTGGCTCTGGCAAAAATCGCAAGGAAGAAGTAATATCTCGTGTTGATCTAAAACCCTCAGCCAGTGTACCCACCAATCGCAACATCAGCATTGCAAGTGTGCCGGTGGAGTCTGGCACAATGTTAGCAGCCAACGACCGGGTAGGTTCAGATTTGGCAAAAAAACTACAACAACTGTTGGCCAACACCTTGGCAGGGTCAACTACGCCAGTGGCAGATCTAGAACCTTATGAAAGAGACATCAGAGTTGACTATGGCGAAGTGGCAGCACCATTGGGTCTGGTGGCAGGAAAACTGGTGGGCGGCAACTATGCCAAGGTTCAGACAGATCTACTGGCACCCTTGGGCGTGAGTTGGAGCTCGGCCGCGCAGGTGTTTTATCCCACGGCTCTCAATGAACCCTTGTACGACAGTCAGATCATGTGGACCAATGGTGAACGACTCAGAATCAGCAACAAGGCCGAAGGCAAAGGTGGAGCTGCCAGTACCACCAGCGTGTTGGAAATTATTGATCGCTATCCTGAACGTTTTAGTCAAAAAGACCAAGACATGTTGGCTCCGGGCGGTAAGTACGGCAAATTTATCACTGCCTTGAGAACCATTGTGGCTGTAAAAAGTTTCGAAGGACCTGTGCGCCTGGCGCAAGAATTTGGATTCATCACTGATCAGGATGCTGCCAATGCACTGGAAAATTTGGCAAACAAAAGCAACGACATCAAGTTGTTGACTCCTACCTTGAGAAAAATAGTGCAAGATCCTGGTATTTTTAATGCCAAAACTGAATTGCCAGACTACAAGGTGTCTTATCATATGATTGCATCTTTGGCCAGAATGGCAGTGAAATATCTCAATTCCGACATTGCACTGACCACGGATTTTTTCAAGTTCATGTTGAGTCGTGCCAATCTGGTGCAGGTAAACCAATTTACAACTCGCAGCGAAGCAGGCGTGGCTTTCAGTAGATTCGATGTGATATGGCCACCTGTGTTCACTGGCAAGATCAAATTCAGTGCCAGTGATTTTCAAAGCAACAAAAAGCCCACATCACGTTTGGCGTTTAGTGTGGGCAATGAAAAGTCAACAGCCAAGGACCTTGATCAAACACAGGAACCTGCACAAGGAGTACCTGCAAAAACTTCAGTGTCTGATCTTGATGCAGTAACCAACACTGCCAGTGGTATCAAAGCATCTGGACAACCAGATGTTACGACATCTGTTGCTACACCTGCAGGAGATGCTAAGTCCTTGGGAAGAGCACGCCGGCGTTAACCTATCTGATCGCAGATGTTGTAGGCCAAGGCTTCTTCAGCACTGAGATACACATCTTGTGGTGGTAACAAGACAGATTTGATAGTGGCTTCGTCTAGCCGGGTAGAATCCTTGTACAGTTCTAACATGCGTTGCTGTGTCAGTTCAAATTCTTTTACAGTGGCAAACAACTCATGTGCCTTGCCTTCATTGCCCCAGCTAAACTGATGACTCAAGATACTGGTATTGGGTGTTAGTACTCGACGACCAGGTGTGCCTGCCAGGAATATCAATAAACCACAACTGGCTATCTGCCCAAGCCCAACTGTCTTGATTGGTATCTTGCTGTTTTTCATTACATCGATCAGTGCAAATGCCGGCTCGAGATCGCCTCCTTCACTACAGATCATTAGGATCAGCTCTTTGAGTTTTTTCTTTCTAACATAGTTTTCGTGCAAGATCCATTCAACCACAGGTTTAACTGTATCGTGCTCAACACCGGCCATGAGAACCATGATCCCGTGGTCATTTAGAGCTTGTGTGTGATCTTGTATAGTGGTATCTTTTTCGATTGTCATAGGCGTTAAATGAAGAAGCAATACTGCTATTATACAGTATTGCTTTTACTTATGTCTATCAATATGACCAACAGATTACTTGTTTGGGAAAAATTTTGCTGCTGTTTCTTTGGCATTTTTACTAACAAATTCAGCTGCTGTTTCAACTTGTTTACCAAAACTCTTGGCAAATTCAGCTTGCTTGTCTGTTAGGTCCAAAAGAGCTGTTTTGAAAGCCTCTGGTTGTACATAAGCGATTGCCGCTTTGGCACCTTTTGTGTATGTGTCTACTAGTGTTTCGAATGTGAACATTGTGTTCTCCTTTAAGTTAATGTACTTCTATTGTAGCATATATTTATGCTGTACTGCAACATTTTTATTTACCTTTTATATAATATTTTTAATCATTTGTTAACTGGGCACTAAATAATTGCATAGGAGAACACAAATGTTTAACGCAATCAAAGAATTCTTTTTTGGTAAACCACAAGCAGCACCAGAAGCACCGTATAAGGTAGAAACACCTGCACCAGTCGAAGTAGTTGCACCAGTTGTGGCTGCACCTGGTGCAGCCAAAAAAATTGCCGCTGTTAAGAAGCCTGCAGCAAAGAAGCCTGCTGCTCCTAAGGCTAAGTAAAGCTGTTTACAAATTGATCTCGGGCCAAGTTCTTGCCTTTTGATTCACACTGAATATCAAAGTTGGAACTGAAGCTGGCCGCCCAATGATTTACAGCACGATTCCAGTAAAAGTCACTATGAGCTCGCAATTTTTGTTTCTTGAATCCCTGGGCTAATAGTTGAGCCATATCCGGCAAAACATCAGGATCATGACCTACCAGTAGATCTTCGCGGCTAACACTGTAATGCATAGCAGGACGTACACCACGCCAGCTATCCAGTACACGCTTAACACGATCCGAATTCGGGTCAATATACTCGCCTTCTCGGATCCAGTTATGATGAATATCCATAACAATGGGAACAACATCGCCAAGACTAAGACAATCATCTAGCCCCCATGAGTTTTCTTCATTTTCAATAGTAATGCAATTTCGGGCTT
>Ga0114967_10004442_pt1 | contig 11258 bp, 6 predicted proteins | sample M_130628_MF_Meta_FD_92639 | JGI IMG/M metagenome (GOLD analysis project Ga0114967, IMG submission 92639) | Freshwater microbial communities from Lake Montjoie, Canada to study carbon cycling - M_130628_MF_MetaG | ecosystem: Environmental > Aquatic > Freshwater > Lake | place: Lake Montjoie... | reverse complement strand
TCCAAGCCCTGGGTGGTGGAATAATCATTTGCTTGGGCTGCCCGCTTCCGCAGACCGACTCGCAATTACCAACGGCTCTCTTCCACCTTATCCAGCTACCACCGGCTCACCTTCTCTCTGCTCATGCTCAACTCCCTCCTTCCTAAAAATGCATGACAGGCCCTAAGGAAAACGGCCCTCAAGTCTGTCGCCAACTTTGCGCAATAAGGTCGCTGCGCCAGAGGACGGGCGCACCCCGAAATCAACGAACAGAGTGGCTGATTTCGCTCCCCTTTTCGTGCGGTTCACCGTTAAAGTCATTTCGGCTACAATGCCGTTTTGAAGTTCACTCCCGCCTTCTCCAATCGCTTCACCAACTTCCGATTCACCGGATCGCCGTACCAATGCGTCACGCTGCGCGCCATGACTTCCGTCACGCCATCCAGCTTCAACAACCGCTCGCGTCCCATCGCGAATAAATCTTCCAGCGAAACGAAGTGTTTGCAAAGTGTTTGCGCTTCCGCTGCGCCGATGTTTGGAATGGCCAATCCGAACAACACCCGCCACGCCTCGCGCTGCTTGCTCGCTTCAATCGCATCCAACAACGTTCGCGACTTGGTTTCGTCGACTCCCTCCAGCAACACGATTTCCGAATACTTCAATCGATAAAACTCCGCCGCGTCATGCACCAGACCGCGCTGCACCAGTTCCGCCGCCAACGCCGCATCGCAGCCTTGGATGTCCATCGCCTCCGGTGAAGCCCACAGCGCGACGCGCTTCAACACCTGCGGCGGGCAATCTGGATTCGGACAACGCCAGCTGGTGTTCGACTTGTTGCTGCCAGCATCCTTCGCGAGTTGTGAGCCACACTCCGTGCAAGTCTCCAACGCATGGAGCTCCACGGGGGATACAGCTAACTTAGCGAAAACTTTGCCGAGTGTTTTAAACATCTGGGTAAGAGACAATATTCACGCTAGCGACCGCCAGCTTCTCCCTCATTCAACAGTGATAACTGAGGACTTGCTAGCTTCAAGGCCTTTAACCAATGGTCTTCTGAGACAATCGCAGGTTTCCCATGCTCTTTTCTGCAAAGCACCGCAGATTCGATTTTATTGCCGTAAGTCTTACTGCTCCACGACTCGTTCCCCGTATTTCCCACAACTAAATAATCAATTGAGCGGCTTGCTAGCTTTTGATTGGCAACAGATCCCCCGAGTGAAATAACCGCTTTGCTGCATTGGCTTCGCGAACCGAAGTCAAACTCCCCCGTAAACAAGAATCGCCTTCCTTTGAACGTCACATCAGGAGCTGGCTTGTCGAAAGGGGAATCAGCAGCAAGAGCATTTGCCACAATCTCCTGTTTAAAATTTGTAATAGCATTCTTGCGATTCCAGTCCTGGGGTAGAACAACCTTGTCGAGGTCCGCCTTCGAGAACGGTTTTACCTGATCCGTGTCAGAGTCGAAATCTCCAGTCAGGTAAATATATTTCTCCCATAGAAGAACATTTTGTGTGTCGGCCATTAATTCATCAATCCTTCGGCCTGCTAGTCCTGCAGACGTATTACTTCCAATTTCATGGCCGAAAAAGCGGAGTAGCTTTCGCTGACGATTGGTAGCACTGATAGAATTTGGCTTGGTAGGCTGCAGTGGTTTGCCAGCCAACATCAAAGTGAAAGCAGCTTCATCAAGCACTACAACTCCTAGCTCCTGTGCCTTAGCGAGCTTTGATCCCGCATCCGCGCCAGCGAGAACAAAGTGGGTCTTTTTGCTCACGCTGCTGCTTGTTTTGCCGCCAGCGGCTTCGATCATGGCGGTCGCCTGCTCGCGGGACAAAGTCGGTAACGTGCCGGTCAACACCACGGTTTTGCCATCGAACGGACCGGCAGCCGCAGTCGCGGTGGTGGCGGGTAGATTGTTCTCGGGCTTGATGCCCAACTCGCGCACCCGGGCTAGAACTTTCTTTCCCGCCTCGGAAGCGAAGTAGTTCAATACGCTTGCCGCTGCCACAGGACCGACCTCAGGCAACTTTGCTTTCAATCCGCCTGCGTCCAATCGCGCTTCGATCTCCGCGATCTCGGCCTTGAGTTCAGCATCTCGCTTTTCGCGGGCGGTTTTCTCAGCGTCATCCTTGGGAGGGTTCTTGCGCGAACGCGGACTGATATCCGTGCGTTCGGCTTCCTTCGTTCCCAAGTCGAGCACATCTCGGAGCACGGTGGACTCGGCCAAGACTTCCAGTGTCTCGTGTGTGGCGGCGAGTTGTTTGGCGGTCGTTTCGCCGATGTCCGCAATCGCCAACGCGTGAATCCAGCGATGTAGCGGCGCAGTCTTAGCGCGTTGGAGAGCTTCGATAATCTTCGTCGCATTCTTCTCACCGAACGTGCGGGGTTCTTCTTCCGTGCCGAGGTTCAACTTGCCGAGTGGTTCGAGTTTCAGGCCGAATAAGTCGAGCGGATCCTTCACCAAGCCGCGCTCGACGAGTTTCTCGGCCACAATGCCGCCGAGCGATTCGATGTCCAAAGCTTTGCGCTGCGCGAAGTATTCCACACGCCGCATGAGCTGGGCCGGGCAGCCCGCGACGTTCTGACATTGCCAGGCGACAGCTTCTGATTCGCCGGCAGAAACTTTCTCCTTCGCAATCGACCCGCCGCACGCGGGGCATTTGCCGCCGACAAACTGGAACAGATCAAACCCCTTCGCGTTCGCCGGGCGATTGGATTTCAAAACCTCCAAGACTTCTGGGATCACCATGCCCGCTTTGCGGATGACCACCGTGTCGCCGATGCGGATGTCTTTGCGACGAATTTCGTCCTCGTTGTGCAACGTGGCACGAGAGATCGTCGAGCCTTGCACGAACACGGGTTCAAGCTCCGCCACGGGTGTGAGCACGCCGGTACGACCTACCTGAATCGTGATGTCGCGCAGAATGGTTTCGGCAGGCGTAATCCACGGGATGGGTTTGTGAACGATGGCGTAGCCGGGCGCGCGGGTCTTGCTCGGAATCTTCGCGCAGTCATCGAAGCCATTCACTTTCAACACGAGGCCGTCGATTTCATAGGGCAACTGTTTCCGCAAGTCCCGTTCTTCATCGTAGTCCGCGACGATTTCCTTGCGATACACGCGCAGCACTTCGGCGATGTCCTTGCAAAGCCACCATTTCTTCTGCGTCGGCAGGCCGTACTCCGCGAGTGCCTTCAACATCTCGGCGTGTGATCCAAACTCAATCCCCTCGCACGCGCCGACAGCGTAGAACACCGCGCTGACGGGGCGTTGCGCGACAGTTTTCGGATCAAGCTGCTTGAGCGTGCCAGCGGTGGCGTTGCGCGCGTTGGGCAAGGTTTTTTCACCAGCAGCGGCGAGCTTGGCGTTGAGTGCGTCGAAATCCTTGTTCGCCATGTAGGCTTCGCCGCGCACTTCGAGCAGCTCCGGCGGGTTCTTGAGATTCAACTCCAGCGGGATCCCTCGCACAGTGCGTAGGTTCGCCGTGATGTCGTCGCCGACCGCGCCATCGCCTCGAGTGACACCGAGCGCGAGCTTGCCGTGGCGGTAATGCACGCTGATGGACACGCCATCCACCTTCGGCTCCATCATGTAATCCACATGAGGACGACCAAGCTGCTTGCAGATTGTCGTGTTGAAAGATTCGAGCGCGGCGAGCGTGTTCTCGTCTTGAAGGCGATTTCGTTTGTCGCGGTCGGGTTCTTCGTCCTTGGTCGGCTGCTCCGCCCCTTCGACTTTCTCCAGCGACAACATTGGCTGGAGATGTCTGACGCGGGCAAAACCTTCCGCCGGGGCGCCACCAACACGTTGGCTGGGGGATTCCGGCGTGATGAGCTGCGGAAACTCCCTCTCCAAATCCTGCAACTGCTTGAACAGTGTGTCGTATTCGTAGTCCGTGATGTCAGCCTTGCCTACGACGTAATAAGCTTGGTCATGCTGGCGGATTTCAGCGGCGAGCGTGGCGTGTTTTTTCTGTGCGGCGTCGAGAGTCACGTGGGAATTGTTCCGGCATTGAGGCGCAGTTGGAAGATTTTTCTGCCTTCACCTTGGCTTAAGGTTCACTCGCGTAGAGTTGCGCCATGAAAACGAACTCAGCCCAACTCGCCCTTGCCCTCATCGCCGCTGTTTTCTTGAACACGGCCCTCGCCGCCGATCCCTACGTGGATTCTTGGCTCACCACCTACTCGAGCAAATACGCGCGCATCTACACGAACGACGCCATGAAGGCGAGCGGAACGGCGCTCACCACCTGGAACAATGGCTCGCAAAACCAAAGCTCGCCAGCCTACGCCGGCGTCCAGGGGATTTATTCGTCGGCAAGCTGGCTCTACCTGAAAACATCCGGACTCGGCCAGCACACGATGGGCCCGTGGCAGAACGGCACTTTTCCCAATTTGCCGAAAAATCAGAATGTGCTCTATCGCATTCCACGCAATCCGACCATTCACACGACAACGAATCTTACCGGGCTTGGCGCAATCGGCTATTTCGTGGACGGCGTGGCGATGTTTGATTCGCGCGATGGCTTTGTGTGGACTGGTTCAGCCGAGAGCGGCAACGGCACGGGGTATTGGAATCGCGAAGCCTATGTGAACGAGGGCGCGACGTTCGATCCCGGCTACGCGCATCAAGAACAGACCGGCACGCACCATTATCATGCGAACCCCATCGCGCTGCGCTATCTGCTTGGCGATCATGTGGACTTCAATACGACGACAAAAATCTACAGCGAGAGCACCAACGCTGTGACAAAGCACTCGCCCATCCTTGGCTGGGTGCGCGATGGTTATCCGCTTTACGGGCCATACGGTTATTCCAGCGCATCGAACTCGTCGAGCGGGTTGCGCCGGATGATCTCCGGTTTCGTGCTGCGCAACGGGCAGAACGGCACGGACAATTTGACGAACACTTTGCGCGCGACGTTGCCCGCATGGGCCAAGCGCCTTTACAACACTGACCAATCGGGTGCGACGCCGCTCACCACATATCCCGTGAGCCGCTACATGGAGGACTACGCCTACCTCGGCGACCTAACTAATTCTGCAACCGGGACAAATTATCAGTTAGGTACGCACTTTGACCTCGATGAATACAATGGTCGCTGGTGTGTGACGCCGGAATTTCCCGGCGGCACTTATGCCTATTTCGTCAGCATGAGCAGCAACGGCACGCCGGTGTTCCCAAACAACATCGGCCGTGCCTTCTATGGCAATCCCACCGGCTCGACGACCACCATCACGGAAACCGTGGCCACCAACTTCCTCGGCGGGGCGAATCTGCGCGAAGTGCTGAACGCGCCATCGAAGTCCGGCAGCACGGTTGTTTTGACCTGGAGCGCTGTGGAAGGCGGAACATATCGCGTCGAGTCTTTGACGAACCTGACTCTTTGGACGACCAACGCAACTGGGATTGCCGCCGTGTTGAACACTGGCAGCAATACAAACACGAGCACCGAGAGCGGGAAGTTTTTCCGCATCAATCGCACCACCATCGCGAATTACGACGGCGCGCCCGGCAGTGGTGGAGCCACTTTCGCCGTGCCCGGCGGCAGTGTGAGTCGCGGCAGCGGCACGAACATTATCTTGAGCGTCACGCTGTCCGGTCCGCCTTCGCCTCCCGCCAACGCGCCCATCACTAGTGTCACGATGGGTTCACTCACCGCCTCGAGCACTTCTTACGCAGTGCAAGGCACGGTGCTGGCGAATTTCACGATCCCCGCCAACGCCACGCTCGGCGCGCAAACCGTAGTGGTGACATTTCAGAACGGACCGCCGCCTTACACGTTCACGGGTGGATTCACGATCAATCCGTGACGAGGATTTTGTCTCGGAGAGACAAACAGCGGGTTGCGGCAAAATCGTGTGTTGCCCGACCCGCTGTTGAATTATTATAAGCTCCAACAACTAGTCATCAACATCCAGTGAAGCACCCATCTCAAAATTTCAAACACACCGCCACACTGCGAACGCTCGCCTTGGTAATTGGTATTTGGATATTCTCTGGCGCTTGGCGCTTGGTGCTTGGTGCTTCAATGGAAATCGCTATCACCCCGAAATTCTCCGGCGAACTCATCCAACCCAGCTCACTCCGCTACAAAACTTCCGCCGGAGAAACTTTTTCCATCACACGCATCAGCTATCTGGTCAGCGGCTTCGCTCTGCAACGCACCGATGGCTCATGGCTCGAACTCACGAACGAAGTCGCTTGGTTTGATTTGGAACAGAGCCGGTCGTCCCATCGCATCGCATCCGTCTCATCAGGCGAATATCGCAGCGTGCGCTTTGCTGTGGGGCTTGGTGAAAATCAAAACCACTCCGACCCCGCGCAATACAGCGCGGAGCATCCGCTGAACCCAAACCTCAATGGCCTCCACTGGAACTGGCAAGGGGGCTACATCTTCCTCGCAATGGAAGGAAACTGGCGCAATTCCGCAGGCGCGCAAGATGGTTGGTCGTTCCACTTGGCCCGCGACACGAACCGCACACTCATCACGCTGGCCGCGCCGCTGCACGTAGCCAATGAGAGCCGGCTCGACCTTGATTTCGACTTCGCAAAACTGCTCAACGCACCGCGCCCGCTCTCGTTCACCAAGGACGGTTCATCCACTCATTCACGCGAGGGCGATTTCATCGCCGCCGCGCTTGCCGCCAATCTGCAGGGCGCATTTCAGGTTCAACGCGTCAGCACGTTGAGTTCGGAAGCAACCGCGACAACCAAATTAAAACCGCTCCACTTCCCGGAAAAGTTCACTCCCTACCGCTTTCAGATGAGCGCCACATTTCCAATCCCCGATTTGCCGCACGACAATCCCCTCACCGAGGAGCGGGTGACGCTCGGCGAACGGCTGTTTCGCGAAACAGGGCTTTCCAAAAACAACACGCTCTCCTGCGCCTCGTGCCACGACTCCAAACACGCTTTCACCGATCCGCGGAAATACAGCATCGGTGTGCGCAACCAAGCAGGAACCCGCAACGCGATGCCTCTGTTCAATCTCGCGTGGAAGAGTTCGTTCTTTTGGGATGGGCGCGCGCCCTCGCTGCGGGCACAGGCGTTAATGCCGATTCAAGATCACACCGAGATGGATGAATCGCTGACGAACGTGGTGGCGAAGCTGTCGACCAGGACAAATTATTCCGCACTCTTTGCTGCCGCCTTTGGTTCACCAGACATCACGCCGGAAAAGATCGGCCTCGCGCTTGAATCATTCCTGCTGACTCTGACGAGTTTTGATTCCAAGTTTGATCGCGCTCTCCGAGGCGAGGCTGAAATGACCGCCGCCGAGAAGCGTGGCTTTGAGCTGTTCATGACCGAATACGATCCCCGCCGTGAACAATACGGAGCGGACTGTTTTCATTGCCATGGCGGCGCTCTCTTCCAAAGCCAGACCTTCGCCAATAACGGCCTTGATCCGGAATTCAAAGACCGTGGTCGCGCGAAAATCACCGGCAAGGATTCCGACAGCGGGAAATTTTCCACGCCGTCGCTCCGCAACATCGGGCTCACCGCGCCGTACATGCACGACGGACGCTTTGCTACGCTCGAAGAAGTCGTAGAGCATTACAGCACTGGCGTGATACGCAGCACGACGTTGGATCCAAATCTCGCGAAACATCCCGACGGCGGCATCCGTCTTAACAAGGAGGACAAGGCTGCATTGGTCGCCTTCCTGATGATCTTGACCGACGAGAAATTTTCCGAATGAAACACCAACATCCAAGGACCAAGCTCCAGAAAAGCTCCAGACGCCATTGTCCAATGAGGTTGTCGCATCGCGCGGCTCACGTTTGGAGCTTGGGATTTCTCTGGATGTTGGGGCTTGGAATTTGGAACTTTGATTTCGCTTCTCACGCCGCTGCGAAAAACATCCTGCTCATCATCGCAGACGATTATGGCGTGGACAGCAGCGGGCTCTACAACTCCACCGCCAACGGTGCGACTCTACCGCCAACGCCGAACATCCAATCGCTCGTCACCAACGGCGTCGTTTTCCGAAATGCCTATGCAAATCCGGTTTGTTCACCGACACGCTCGTGCATCCTGACGGGCCAACATGGTTTTCGCACAGGCATCGGCGACATCGTAGACAACGGTATTTCGCTCACGACCGCTGCGTTCACTTTACCAAAGGCGATGACCAACGGCGCCACGGGTCACGCGATGGCGCAATTTGGAAAATGGCATCTCGCCAGCGGGCCGAACACGCCCCGCACCGTCGGTGGTTGGACGAACTTTGCGGGCAATCTGGTCGGCGCCATCGCCAATTACACCAACTGGAGTAAGACCGTGAACGGCACAACCACACTCGGCAACACCAATTACGCCACCACCGACCTCGTCAACGACGCCGTGAGTTGGATCAACGCGCGCGGCACGAACTCGTGGTTTGTCTGGGCGGCGTTCAACGCGCCGCACTCACCGTTTCACAATCCTCCCGCTGCACTTTGCCCAAGCTATCCCGTCAACACACTCACGAGTAATCGGCGTAAATTCGAGGCGATGACGGAAGCGATGGACACAGAGATCGGTCGCCTTCTTGCTTCGGTGGATCGCGCGAACACTCACATCATCTTCATCGGCGACAATGGCACGCCCGGCAACATCATCGCGCCGCCGTATACCATTAGCCGGGGCAAGGACACGCTTTATGAGGGCGGCATCCATGTGCCGTTGATCATCAGCAGCCCCGATGTCGTCAATCCAAATCGCACCAACGACACGCCTGTGAACGCGGTGGATTTGTTCACCACGATTCTTGAACTCGCGGGAACTTCCGCGACCGCCGCCGTGCCGAGCAGCGTAAAAATTGATTCGCAAAGCCTCGTGCCCGTGATGCAAAGCACAAACACGATCACGCGTCGCGCTTACTCAGAGGTGTTCGGCACAAATGTGGCGGCGGATGTCGGCGGACGCGCGTTACGTGATTCCCGCTACAAGTTGATTCGATTCAACAACGGCGTGGATGAGTTTTACGATCTGCAATCAGATCCCTACGAGGTGACGAATCTATTCTCCAAGATGACCACCGAGCAGCGCGCTTATTACGACAGCCTGCAATTTCAACTCAACCGTTACTCCACGAACACCGGCGTATTCATCACGTCGTCAACGTGGACGAATAACCAGTTCAGTTGCACGCTCACGCAATCAGAGGGCTACGCGCTCTGGCGTTGCAATGATGTGACTGCAGGGTTTTGGTCGCAGGTCTTAAACATGTTGGCCACTACAAACGGGTCTGTCGTGACGTTGAAAGATGTTTCACCGCCGCCGGGCAGGTCGTTTTACAGCGTGGTGAAGTGATCGTTCGTTTTCGGTTCGCACGAGTTCTTGCACGAGTTGGTGCGCTGTTTATAATGCTAACCGCTTTTTAAACCAATATGAGCAATCAACCCATTCGCGTAGCTGTCACCGGCGCTGCCGGTCAAATCTCCTACTCACTCCTGTTCCGCATCGCTTCCGGCGATCTGTTCGGACCCAACCAACCCGTCATCCTTCATCTTCTCGAAGTGGATATCCCTGAGATCCTCGAGAAACTCAAGGGCACGGTCATGGAGATCGAAGATTGTGCCTTCCCTTTACTTAAAGGCATCGTCGCCACTGGCAACATGGACGTCGGCTTCAAGGACGTGAACTGGGCATTGTTCGTCGGGGCCGCGCCGCGTAAGGCCGGGATGGAGCGCAAGGACCTCCTCGGCGCGAACGGCAAAATCTTCGTCGGTCAGGGCAAGGCTCTGGAGAAGAACGCCGCTGCTGACGTCCGCGCGCTCGTCGTCGGCAATCCCTGCAACACGAATGCGTTGATCCTCATGAACAACGCCCGGAACATTCCGCGCGATCGCTTCTTCGCCATGACGCGCCTCGATGAAAACCGCGCGAAGGCTCAGCTCGCTCAGAAAGCTAGCGTGGACATCACCAACGTGAGCAACCTAGCCATCTGGGGCAACCACAGCGCCACGATGTATCCTGATTTCTTCAACGCCCGCATTGGCACGCGCCCAGTTCCGGACGTGATCGGCCACAAGGAATGGTTGGAAAAAGATTTCATCAACACCGTGCAACAGCGCGGGGCCGCCATCATCAAGGCACGCGGCCTCTCCAGCGCGGCGAGCGCCGCGAATGCCGCCATCGATACCGTCCGATCCCTTGTGAATCCAACGCCAAATGGCGATTGGACGAGCGTCGCGGTTCATAGCGACGGCAGCTACGGTATCGAGAAGGGGTTGATGTTCAGCTATCCAATCCGCAGCACCGGCAAGGGCTGGAGCATCGTACAGGACGTGCCGCTGAATGAATTCAGCCGTGCTAAAATCGCCGTGACTGAGAATGAATTGAAGGAAGAGAAAGCCCTCGTGAGCGACTTGATTCCGAAATAACGGTCGCGCTCTCCTACGCAAAATTCAAAGCCCCGGCTTGCGCCGGGGCTTTTTGTTTATCTACGCCAACCTCACTTCACTAACTCTTCTGCGATTTGCACGGCGTTGAGTGCGGCCCCTTTGAGCAACTGATCGCCGCTCACCCAGAAACACAGCCCGTTATCGAGCGCGCAGTCCAGGCGGATGCGGCCGACTTCGCAGTTATATTTCTCAGACGTGTACAGGGGCATCGGATATTTCTTGTTTGTGGGATCGTCCACTACATCGAGGCCCGGGGACTTGAGCAGCACAGCACGGGCGGCTTCCACCGTCACGGGCTTTTCAAACTCAGCGCTCACAGCGACTGAGTGTGACCGATACACCGGCACGCGCACGCACGTCACGCTCGCAAGGAATTTGTCGTGGTGCATAATCTTGCGGCCTTCGTTCTCCATCTTCATCTCTTCCTTCGTGTAACCGGTCGGGAGGAATGAATCCACATGGGGCAACACGTTGAAGGCGATCTGGTGGGGATAAACTTCCTTCGTCACGGGCTGCTTGTTGACGATCTGGGCGACCTGACGTTCGAGTTCTTCCAACGCCTTCGCGCCGGTGCCGGACACAGCTTGATAGCTAGAGGCGAAGATGCGCTTCACGCCGAACGCCTGATGCAACGGATACAAAGCCATGAGCGTGATGGCGGTGGTGCAATTCGGATTGGCGATGATGCCTTTGTGCTTCTTCACGTCAGCGGCGTTGATCTCCGGCACGACGAGCGGGACGTTATCGTCCTGACGGAACGCGCTCGAATTATCCACCACCACACAACCCGCTTTAGCTGCGACGGGCGCAAACTCTCTGGAAATGTCGCCGCCCGCGCTGAACAGGGCGATGTCTATACCGGCGAACGAATCCTTGGTAAGCTCAGTGAT
>Ga0114967_10004440_pt1 | contig 11259 bp, 10 predicted proteins | sample M_130628_MF_Meta_FD_92639 | JGI IMG/M metagenome (GOLD analysis project Ga0114967, IMG submission 92639) | Freshwater microbial communities from Lake Montjoie, Canada to study carbon cycling - M_130628_MF_MetaG | ecosystem: Environmental > Aquatic > Freshwater > Lake | place: Lake Montjoie... | reverse complement strand
GTTTTGCTGCACCCAACATTACTTTCATAGCAATATTCAAATAAGGAATTTGATAGGCTTTGGCAATAAATGGGGTTGTTCTTGAAGCCCTTGGATTTGCTTCAATTACATAAACTTTATCTCCTTTTACAGCAAACTGAATATTAATCAACCCCTTTATATTCAAGGCTCTTGCAATTTTTTCACTGTAAAATTCCATTGTTTCAACAATCAATGGTGTAAGGTTAAAAGCAGGTAAAACTGCGTTACTATCTCCACTATGAATCCCAGCCGGCTCAATGTGCTCCATCACGCCCATTACATGAAAATTTTCTCCGTCAAAAATCGCATCTACCTCTGCTTCCTGGCAACGATCAAGAAAATGATCAATTAAAATTTTATTATCGGGAATATGTTTTAAAATACTGATGCAGGCTTTTTCTACTTCTTCATCATTAATTACAATTCGCATTCTCTGCCCACCCAATACATAACTCGGACGAACCAAAACAGGATATCCAACTTTATTGGCAACATCAATTGCTTCTTCAGCAGTATAAGCAGTTCCGTAATTCGGATAAGGAATATTGAGTTCTTTTAATAAATCGCTGAAACGACCTCTGTCTTCAGCAATATCCATATTATCAAAACTTGTACCTATAATTTTTATACCTTTTTCATGTAGCTTTTTGGAAAGTTTCAAGGCTGTTTGTCCGCCCAATTGCACTATCACTCCTTCGGGTTTTTCTAATTCAATGATTTCCCACAAATGTTCCCAGTACACGGGCTCAAAATATAATTTGTCAGCCATGTCAAAATCTGTACTCACTGTTTCAGGATTGCAATTCATCATGATTGCTTCATAGCCACATTCTTTGATTGCCAACAAGCCATGTACACAGCAATAGTCAAACTCAATTCCTTGACCTATTCTGTTAGGGCCACTGCCTAAAACAATTATTTTTTTCTTAGAAGTTGGGATGGATTCGTTTCCTTGTAATAACTTGCTCATTGTAGAAGAATTGTGCAAATGTAAGGTTGCTAATTTTTTTTTACGGGCTTTTTTGAGATTACTTTAAAAATTAGTCTCTGAAAAAACAAAACATTATCCCTAAAACAATAATCTTCTGGTTTTATCCTTTTTTCAATAGTTCAGCACTTGCTTCTAAGGCTTCATAAAATTCTTCGCCATATTTTCTGATTAAAGCATCCTTTAAAAAAATATAAACAGGTACTTTCAATTTTTTACCCAAACTACAAGCCGCAGCACAAAGGTCTTCACGGGGTTCATAATTTACATATTCCAAATCCGGATCCTGCTTGCTTTTGCTGATTTTAATGGGAAATAAATGGCAACTCAGTGGTTTTTTCCAACCGATTTTTCCATCATTGTAGGCTTGTTCAAATCCACATTGTATTACACCGCTTTTATCTTTATAGCCATATGCGCAAATTGCATTATTAACGATTGGCGTAACCCATCCAAATTCTCTGTCAAAAGTAAATTTTCCTTGTTCTTCAATAGCATCAATCCCTTCTTGTGTCAGGTAAGGTTTTACGATGGCATAATATTTTTCAACTTCTAATTTTTCCCAGTTTTCAAGTGGAGCCCCGGCATCTCCATCTTCACAACAGCCTCCTTTGCATTGTGTAAGATCGCAAACAAATTGCTCTTCTAAAACTTCATCACTAATTAATTTGTTGTCAATTGCAATCATAGTATGGCAAATATAAACTTTACAAGCCCTCAAAAACAGAAAAATTACTAACCTCATTTTTAAAAAAAGGGATATCCATTTTCCTTAACTTAGCAAAAAATAGAAATCATGGATTCTACCATTTCTGCAGGCATCTCTATTCTTGTTGAAACTTTTTATCAACCGGAATACAGTCATCCTGTAAATCAGGAATTTATGTTTGCTTACAGAATTACCATAGAAAATTTCAACAACTTTACTATTCAATTATTATCCAGACACTGGGATATAAAAGATAGCAATGGCGAATGGAGAGAAGTTGACGGAGAAGGTGTAGTAGGTGTTCAACCAATGATCGCCAACGGCAAACAATTTCAATATGTAAGCGGTTGTAATTTAAAAACAGAAATTGGGCAAATGCGTGGTTATTACATTGTCGAAAATCAAAACACCAAAGAGCAGTTTAAAGTTACCATTCCAACATTCAATTTGGTTGCTCCGCACAAAAACAATTAATCTGTTTTTATCAGGGTTTATATTTTGCTTCTTCAAAAATTTCTTTGGCACTTTTATTTAATAGTTCTTGTAAGGTAACTGAACTGTTCTTTTTGATCCATTTTTTTACAATTTGCCAACCTACGAATTGTCCAATAAAACCAGGGCTTTCATCACCCAAAGCTTGTGTATTGGGGGCATCGTTTAAGTAGTCTTTTATCAAATTAAAATCATTCACAAATAATAAATTATTCACCACGAAAAAGCTCCAAATATTAGCTTCATTTTTAAAACATCCATCTAATTGTTGTTGTGTATAGCCAGTGGTAATACTATCTGTAGCATTTGGAACAAGGGCTTGCAGAATATACAATCTTTTTCCGGCTTCTATCATTTGTTGTACCAGAGGCTTACTAACACTTTTATCGGGATAAATATCATCAAGCAACACTTTCATTGCATCAGTGGTAATATACTTTTTATCAAACCTTCTGCTGATAAAATTTGGGTACATTTCCTGTATTGCCTGTTCTTTATAAATGCTAAAATCACTTCCTAAAAAAAGTTGTAATCCAATGCCAAGAATAGGTCCATCACGAAAAACCCCACTGCCTCCATTTTTTGTACTCAACATAAACATTGCATCCCAGGGACCAACATAAGTAACAAGTTGTGTTGGTAATTGATAATCAGGAAAATAATATTTCATCAGCTTCAATCCTTGCTTAATTTCTTTTTCAATGGGTGTAACATCAGCATATAAAGATTGGCTTACAGTGTAAATATTTTTATAGGCATTGGTAAATAATTGTACGTTTTTCAACACACTATCCGGCTGTGGATCACTAGCCAAAATATTTTGCAAAAAATCAACATAAAATTGTTGGTAATTTACATACAGTTGTTGCATTCCGGCATCTAAATGATTGCTATCCAAAGCAAAAAAATCTTGTTCAAATCTTTGTGTAGTCAGTTCAACCTTAATTTTTGAAACGTCGGGCGTTTTTTTAGAATCGCTACAAGCAACAAGTGAAAAAAAGATAAAAAGAGTAATGGTATATTTCATAATAGGTTTTTATTCGCAGTCCATTTACTTTCAACAATCCAATAAAAAAGTTGAATGCACGAAATAACATTAAAAAGATGAAATCAATTTGTTAAGATGAAATTTGTATGCTATCATTATAAATCATCAAATTTGTAGTATGAAAATTTTCTTAGCCCAACAAAATTATCATATTGGAAATTTTGAAAGCAATACTGCAAAAATGATTGCGGCCATTGAATCTGCAAAATCGCAGGGTGGTGATTTAATTGCTTTCAGTGAGATGAGTGTTTGCGGTTACCCTGCAAGAGATTTTGTAGAGTTTAAAGATTTTATAGATAAATGTTACGAAAGCATTGATATCATTAAACAATATGCCGATACTATTGGCGTACTGATTGGTTCGCCGGCTCGTAACCCGATTGTTGAAGGCAAAGATTTATTCAATGCTGCATTTTTTTTATACGAAGGAGAAATAAAAGCTGAAGTACACAAAACATTATTACCAACCTACGATGTGTTTGATGAATACAGGTACTTTGAACCGGCATACGACTGGCAAGTAATTCCATTCAAAGGAAAAAAAATAGCCGTAACTATTTGTGAAGACATTTGGAATTTGGGCGACAATCCTTTGTACCGTATTTGTCCAATGGATCAATTAATGCAACAAGCACCGGATATGATGCTAAATCTTTCGGCAAGTCCCTTTGATTACACACATGATGAAGATCGAAAAGCAGTAATTAAAGCAAATGTTTTAAAATACAATCTCTCTTTATTTTATTGTAATGCAATAGGTAGCCAAACTGAAATTGTATTTGATGGAGGCAGTTTAATATTTGATAAAGATGCCAATTTGGTAAAAGCATTTCCATTATTTGAGGAAGCAATTGAAGGCGTAGAACTCAATGATGACGGTACTATCAGCGCAGCAATTATAGAACCTGCAAGCAGAGTACCTGACAAAGAATTAACCCCGGTTGCATTGGAAGAAAATTTAAATATTGCACAAATACATGCTGCATTGATTTGTGGCATCAGAGATTATTTTACAAAGATGAATTTTACAAAAGCCATTCTTGGGAGCAGTGGCGGAATTGACAGTGCAGTAGTATTGGCATTGGCTTGTGAAGCGTTAGGAGCAGAGAATGTACGGGCAATATTAATGCCATCGCCATATAGCACATCGCATAGTGTTAATGATGCAGTAGCGCTGAGTGAAAATTTAAAAAACCCCTACGACATCATTAGAATCAACGATGTGTATGAATCATTTTTATCAACGCTTCAGCCAATATTTAATGACTTACCTTTTTCTTTAGCGGAAGAAAATATACAAAGCAGAAGTAGGGGAAATTTATTAATGGCAATAGCCAATAAGTTTGGCTATATTCTTTTAAACACAAGCAATAAAAGTGAACTTGCAACAGGCTACGGAACTTTATACGGAGATATGGCGGGTGGGATTGGTGTGTTGGGTGATTGTTACAAATTACAAGTGTATGCTTTGGCAAAATACATTAACAGAAACGAAGAAATTATTCCATCAAACATCATTACAAAGCCACCAAGTGCTGAATTAAGACCCAATCAAAAAGATAGTGACAGTCTTCCCGATTATGAAATACTAGATAAAATTTTATACCAATACATTGAAAGAAGACAAGGGCCTGATGAAATTAAAGCACAAGGTTTTGATAACAATTTGGTGGATAGAACTTTAAAAATGGTAAACAATAACGAATATAAACGCAACCAGTTTTGTCCAATTATTCGAATAAGTCCAAAAGCATTTGGAGTTGGCAGACGAGTGCCTATAGTAGGAAAATATTTGAGTTAAACTTATCGTTTATCGTGCACTAGCAATACAGGAATATAACTGTGAAATACCATCATTTTGGTTTTACTTCTATGAAATATTTTATCGATGATTGTATGATGTTTGGGTATAATTAATAATAAATCGATGGCATTAGTTTCAACAAAATCATTTACTCCATCGATGAAATTATCGTTTTGTGTGTAATGGTATTGAGGGTCATAACCTTGAAATAAAGTATTCAGTGTAATACTTTCTGCAACCTCTGCACCTACCAATTCTTTTTTTGTTTGTTGAACATACAATACATGCAAAGTAGCTTTTGTAGTATCTAGCACTGCTGTAATTAAATCAATTGGAGTTGTCTCATACACATCTCGATAATCGGATAGGAGTAAAATATTTTTTATTGGACTATATTTTACAAAAGGTGGCACAATAATAACAGGTAATTCTATATGCTTTGCTAAATGTAGGGTGTTACTTCCTATTAATGCCTCTTCGGTTGTATTGGAACCTGTAATTCCCATTACAATTAAATCTGCTTTTTCTTTTTTAGCAGTTTCTGTAACCCCTATGATTACTGTATTGTAGCTATTTAAAATAGACAATGTAATGGAATTGTTACACTAAGGTTGTAGTTGATCTTTCAAATGCAATAAAGCAATCTCACTATCAGTTTTTAAATCATTTATATTGATTAAAAAAGGAACAGTCATACCATTATCAGTTGCAATTGGTAACTCATAAGCGTTATAAACTATTATACTTGCACCACCAATTTGTTTGGCAAATTCTATTGCATAAACAGCAGCATTGAAAGAAGTTGGAGAAAAATCAACCGGCACTAAAATAGTCTTCATGTTGTATGTTTTTTACAACATAAACATCAAGTATATCACGTTGAAAAAACATGATGATACACAATCATTAAAATGATTATGATTATTGTACAATAAAGACTCAATGTGGTAGCGAGTTAAGTTAGAGGAAAATTCTATCAATAAAAATTTAATTCAAGATTGTGTTAATTACAAGCTTTATCGGCACAACAACTGCTAGCAAAGGCTTCAGGCTTGGCTTTAAAGGCAAAACCCATTCCTAAAATATAGCCCATTGCTTCTTTTAATGCATCGTTACTTTTAAATCCTGGATTGGTGTTTATGTCTGCATGTACTTCCATATCAACTGAATGTTCAATAAATAAGTCGCACAATTCATAAGCAATTTCGATGCTTTTTGCTACTTCAACCAACATTCTTTCTTTAATGTGATATCGTTGAGTTGTTTTTTCATTGTGGATGTACATGAAGCCTCCACTGTGTTCTCTTAAAAAAACAATAACAGTAGCAAATTCAGTCTCGGCACCTTTTACTTGACTATCAGTGCCAATACAAACTTTTAAACGAGTACCTTTTGCAGTTTCTCGGATGATTGCTTCTTCCACTGCGTCCTTAATTGGTAATACAATGGATTCGCCGTTAAACTTTCTCCAACGCATAATTTTTAGGTTTCCCCAAGTTAAGCATTAAAACTAGTTTTATCGATTATTTAATTGTTAAGTGATTATTGATTGTGTATAAATTGTAAATCAAAACAATTTGTTTTAAAAAAATTGATTGATTATAAACTTTGATTTCTAAGTTATTTTTTTGGATTTAAAACCTCGAAATAGGTTACCCAAAAAATATTGTCCTTAAGTTCACCTTGGATTCTAGCTTTTTTTACAGCATTACAAAAACCATTTTTAGCATGTGCATCTCCATGATCATCAATATTTGTTCCCTTTATAAAATATGCACTATCATTATATTTTACAGCGAGTACACAGCCCTTACCTTTCATTTTAAACATACATGTTCCGCAAGCAGTTTCTAACTCATACACATTTTTATTTTTATCAAACTTTAATTGTTCGTTTGAATTCGCTTGGGAAGAAGCTGAATGAACAAATAGAAAAACGGCAATAAATAATAAATATGTTTTCAATTGTGTAGATTTTATTTTTTCTTGTAACTTGTTGATAAAAATTTTATTTTATATTCGAAAACAAACTTATCAAAAATCATTTGATTGTTTGATGTAGATAATGATGATTTTGATTTTATTTGTCTCCTTGAAATTCCTAACTAAATAATTGAATTTATGAATCCTAATTTACAACCCACCGATTTATTCAATGATTTTGTAAAGCTTGTTCCGCTGCAACAAAATGATTTTGATGCATTGTATGCAGTTGCTTGCGATCCATTGATATGGGAACAACATCCCAATCCGGATAGATATAAAAAAGAAATTTTTGAAAACTATTTTAAAGGTGCAATGGAGTCTGGAGGCGCAATGCTGATAAAGAACAGCAACACCAATGAAATCATTGGTAGCAGCAGGTTTTATGATTTTGATGCTGAAAAAAATTGTATCAATATTGGGTATACATTTTTCGCTAGAAGTTACTGGGGAAAGCCATTTAACAGCGCTACAAAAAAGTTAATGATTGAATACATGTTACAGTTTGTAAATAATATCTACTTTCAGGTTGGTGCTCAAAACTTTCGTTCACAAAAAGCAATGGAAAAATTAGGTGCGCAAAATATAGGACAAGAAGAGGTTGCTTATTATGGTGAAGCAAGCAGGCTGAATTATATTTATTTGATTACTAAAAGCACCTGGGAAATCCAATAAATTAATACTCAATTCTTACAAACTTAGTATTCAATAAAAACAAAGCTGCAATTAAATTTGGTAACCAACACAACCAAGCCAAATAAGGATAAAAAACTTCAAATGGTAACCCGCTAGCAAAGCCAATTCCTAAACCCGTTCTCAATGTTACGGCAGCAAATGTTAGCGCAAAATTGATAAAAATCCATTTGAAATGATTTACTGCATTTCCTTTTATTATAGAGCTGTAAGCCATCATTCCTGTTACAAACCATAATATAGCAAGGGTTCCAAAACCATAATGAGATATAGTTCCTCCAAAGGAATAAAAGGACATATATAAACCACTAATAGAGCCAATTAAAACTGATACAAAATAGAATTTGCCTAATAAGCGATGTACTGTAGGTTTTTTTATTCTTAACGATTTTCTAAATTGAAAAGGACCCAATAGTAATGCAATCATAGAAGAAAAAATATGAGTATAAATGCCAATTGAATGTGCCTGAAAATTTTTTTTCATAGCAGGATGAACTGCTACACCCAATTCCAAAAATCCATAAATGAACAATGCATATGCAGCAACAGAAATGGATAAAATGAAGATGAGTGATTGTAGAAATTTCATTTCACAATATAAATTTTACAGTAAAATAATTTTTTTATTGCAGTACAATATTAAAAGGAATTAGTGTTTATTTGAAATTGATTAGATTGATTTATTTTTTAAAAAAATTGTTAAACAATTAATTAGTAAAATTGTTAAACATTACAAATCAAATTCAATCATGTTTCGTATTAAAATTTTAGCCGTTTTAGTTTTATTCGTATCATTTTCAGTTTCTGCTCAAAATATGGGTAAGCTTAGCGGAACCCTTATCAATAAAGCATCTCAGCAAGTATTATCAGGATTAACTGTTCAGGTTTCACCTGGGAATAATAAAACAATCTCTGATACTTTGGGTAAATTCAGATTTACGCAACTAAAGCCGGGTTCTTATAGTTTAATCATCTCCGGCGTAAATATTCAAACAAAAGTTTTGAATAATATCGCTGTTACGACAGGAAATGAAAATTATTTGCAAATAGAATTAGATGATGCAATTAATCAATTAAAAAATGTTGTAGTTACCGGCAGAAAAAATTCAGCCAAAGCTGCAACATTAGAAAGTCCATTAAGTATTCAACGCCTTACTACAGAAGACATCAGAGCCAATCCAGGTGGTTCTTTCGACATTAGCAGGGTTATTCAATCGCTTCCTGGTGTTGGTGGTGGTGCATCGGGTGGCACTTACCGAAATGATATCATTATCAGAGGTGGTGCACCAAGTGAAAATGTTTTTTATTTAGACGGAATTGAAGTACCTATTATTAATCATTTTGGCACACAAGGCAGTGGTGGCGGACCAAAAGGAATTTTAAATGTGTTGATGATTGAAGATGTAAAATTAAGTTCATCTGCTTTTGATGCTAAATTTGACAACACACTGAGCAGCGTTTTTCAGTTCAAACAAAAAAATGGTAACCCCAATAAATTACAAGGAAATATCCGCATCAGCCTTACTGAATCCGCACTGACATTCGACGGACCATTATCTAAAAAAACAACCTTCATTGCTTCTGCAAGAAAGAGTTCACTGGGATTATTGGCAAAGGCACTCAACTTCTCTTTTCTTCCAAAATATACCGACTTTCAATTCAAAACTTCTACTCGCATTGATGACAAAACCACATTGACCATTTTAGGAATTGGTGCAATTGACAATTTTAGTTTTATTACTCCCGAAAAAATTACTCCCGAAAATCAATATGATTTAAACAGCAATCCATTTATTGATCAGTGGAGTTATACGGTAGGCGCTACCATCAAAAGATTGATACCAAATGGTTACTGGAATTTGAGTGTCAGCAGAAATGCATTAGATAATGTGCTTGATAAATATGAAAACAATCAAAACCCAACAGAAAGTACCCGCACCCTAAAAATCAACAGCAACGAAACTGAAAATAAATTAAAATGGGATGTAACTAAAAATTTAAATAGCATCACTTTAAGTTATGGAGTAGTAACCCAATACATTCAATTTACCAATAACTTTTATCAGTTATTTAGAAAAGGAATGGTTGATGCTTTAGGGCAACCTCTGGTTCCAATTGAGCTGAAAAGCAATACCAGCAGTAGTTTCATCAGATATGGCGGTTTTGTACAAGCAGGTACAAGATTGCTGAATGATAAATTATCTTTAAGTGGCGGACTTCGTGTTGATGCCAATAATTTAGACAATAGTGAACCAAATCCTTTGCAACAATTAAGTCCGAGAATCAGTGCGAGTGTTGCATTATCATCTCAAGTTAAATTCAATGCGAGCTATGGTATTTATTACCGTCTTCCAAGTTATACGCAACTTAATTTTAGTAATGCAAGCAACAATCAAAGAACCAATCCCGGAAAATATATTCAAAGTACACACTATGTTGCAGGTTTTGAATATTTACCAAAAAATACCACTCGCTTTACGGTAGAAGGATTTTATAAATCATACAATAATTATCCTGTCAGCATCAATGATGGGATAAGCCTTGCAAATAAAGGAACAGAATCAGGTGCTATTGGTAACGAACCGATTGTACAAACCGGAAAAGGAAGGGCTTATGGTTTTGAATTATTTGCACAACAAAAATTAACCGATAAATTATTTGGTGTTTTTAGTTACACATTGTACTGGAGTGAATTTACTGGAATTAAGAATTCATATGCTCCTGCAAGTTGGGATAACAGACACCTTATCAGCATGACTGCAGGTTACAAGCTTCCTAAAAATTGGGAGATTGGATTGAAATTTCGTTACCAAGGTGGTGCCCCTTACACACCTTATGATGAAGCAACAAGCAGAAGAAATTTTTTAACTAGTGGTACAGGAACTTTTGATTACCAAAAAATCAATACGCTTCAATTACAATCATTTAATTCGGGTGATTTAAGGGTTGATAAAAAATGGAACAAGAAAAAAATTACTTACGATTTCTTTATTGATATCTCCAATTTTTATTCAGCAAAATCTGTGGGTGTTGATTCTTATACATTCAAACGAAATTCAGATAACACAGCATTTATAACTTCAGATGGGCAACCAATTAAACCAGATGGAAGCAATGGAATTCCGATGTATTTGATTAATGAACAAACTACTTTGTTGCCAACAATTGGTTTGATTATTGAGTTTTAATAGTTTCGTTGATTGCTAAAAATATATTTGATTAAGATTGGCTTTTTAGATCCTTGTAAATAAAATGAACAAAATAATTGTAGAAACCACAATAAATGCTTCCTTAGAAAAAGTGTGGCAATATTGGACACAACCTGAACATATTACCAAATGGAATTTTGCAAGCGATAACTGGCATTGCCCTTCGGCAGAAAACAATTTGGTGGTTGGTCGAGAATTTCATTATACAATGGCAGACATTTGTTTAATTTCATCAATAATATTTCTTTCATTACTAAGTCTTGGCACTTTGTGTTGTCCGCCCAACTTGCCTTTTAGTTTCAGCCATTGATT
>Ga0114967_10004439_pt1 | contig 11259 bp, 8 predicted proteins | sample M_130628_MF_Meta_FD_92639 | JGI IMG/M metagenome (GOLD analysis project Ga0114967, IMG submission 92639) | Freshwater microbial communities from Lake Montjoie, Canada to study carbon cycling - M_130628_MF_MetaG | ecosystem: Environmental > Aquatic > Freshwater > Lake | place: Lake Montjoie... | reverse complement strand
GGCGGGTGATGTGATCCATGCTCACAACCTGTGGACGATGCCGGTGGTCTATGCGGCGGAGGCAGCCGGGATGGCATGTTGCCCGCTCGTCTGCTCGACGCATGGGGCCCTTGATTCGCGCTCGCTCCGGGTTTCGCGGCTCAAGAAGCTGGCGGCCTGGTGGGGCTGGCAGCGACGCGTCCTAACGCAGGTCGATCTGTTTCATGCCACGAGTGCGGAAGAGGCGGACCAGATTCGCAGCCAGGGCCTGAGGGCTCCGCTGGCCGTCATCCCGCACGGTGTGGAAGTGCCGGTCGTGACTCAGCGTCCGGCTGATCGCGAGGCGCGCACGGTGGCCTTTCTCGGCCGGTTGCATCCCATCAAGGGCATCGATCGACTGCTGCGGGCCTGGGGCGGAATGGCGCAGAACCGGCCGGACTGGCAGCTCCTCATCTGCGGACCTGACGGCGGCGCGGCACGCGAACTTCGGACTCTGGCAGCCGCGCTGCCACGCGTGGTGTTCGAGACCGGCATCCCGGCCAGCGAGCGAGCGGCATGGTTTTCGGAATGCGACCTGCTCGTTCTGCCCAGCCACGGTGAGAACTTCGGCATGGTCGTGGCGGAGTCGCTGGCGCACGGGGTGCCGGTGGTCGCGAGCACCGGCACTCCATGGCGCGGCGTCGTCGAGCACGGATGCGGGTGGTGGGCCGCCAATGACGTGGCGACGCTCGAGGCGACGCTCCGGGCCGCGACGTCGCTCGAGCGGCCGACCCTGCTGGACATGGGCCGGCGCGGCCGAGAGTGGATGATCCGCGATTTCTCCTGGCCTTCGGTGGCCGAGCGGATGCTGGCCGCCTACCGGTGGCTGCTGGGAACGGCGGCCCGACCGCCCGATATCGTGACCACGTGAGGACGAGATGGTGCAGCAGGCGGTGATTCTCTGCGGCGGGCTCGGCACACGGCTCGGCGACCTCGTCGCCGACGTGCCGAAGCCAATGGTCGAGATCGGCGGCAAGCCCCTCCTCGTTCACTCGCTCGCCAGGCTTCGGGAGGCGGGCATCACCGACGTCGTGATGGCGGCCGGCTACAAGGCCGACGTGATTCGACGCTACTTCGAGACCCACCCGCAGGGCCTGTCGATCCGGGTGTTCGACGAGCCACGGCCGCTGGGTACGGCGGGCTGTGTCAGAGATCTGCTGCCACACCTCGCCGAGCGATTTCTCGTGGTGTATGGCGATGTCTTCATCGACTTCGACCTCCGGGAACTCCTCGGCGCTGCTCGTGATCAGGACGCCATGGCCACCCTGTTGGTGCGTGCGTCGGACCATCCCTGGGATTCCGACCTCGTGGTCGTGGATGAGAGGCGGGTGACGGGCTTCATCCGTGCGGGTGAGCCTCGCGATTACCCGCGCAACCTCGCCAATGCGGCGATGTATGTCGTCGATCGCCGGGTGATCGAACTCATGCCGGCGGGAGAGAAGCTCGACTGGGTGAAGGACGTCTTCCCCGCGGCGATGGCGGCCGGCCTGCCGCTCGCGGTGCACGAGTTTTCGGGCGCGGGCTTTCTCAAGGACATGGGCACCCCGCAGCGGCTCGCCCTGGTCGAGCAGTACCTCGCCGACAAGCGGAGGGTGGAGCAGGCCCGCGGGCAACCGGGGCCGATCAGCACGGTGTTTCTCGATCGCGACGGGGTCATCAACGAAGAGGTGGACCTGCTCCGCGATCCCGCCGACTTCCGTCTTTTGCCCGGTGCGGGCGAGGCGGTCGCGGCCCTCAACGCCGCCGGCATGCAGGTGATCGTGGTCACGAACCAGCCCGTAATCGCCCGCGGCCTCTGCTCGCTGAAGACACTGGAGGCGATCCACGCCCGAATGAGTGATGCCTTGGCCGCGGCAGGGGGCCATGTTGACGCGGTCTATTTCTGCCCACATCATCCGGAAACGCACCATCGCGATCCTGGCGGCGTCGCCTCGCTCCGGGTGGCCTGCGACTGCCGGAAGCCGGCCCCGGGGATGATCCTCCGGGCGGCACGGGAGCGCGGCATCGACCTCGGTGCGGCGGTGCTGGTGGGTGATCGGCTGAGCGACGTGCAGGCCGCCAGCCGCGCCGGACTGCGAAGTATCCTGATCGGTTCCGGGGCGGTGTGCCAGCCACGGCCGAATCTCGTCGTCGCCTCACTCAGGGAAGCCGTGTCAGCAATCCTCGCCGGAAAGCTGTCTGCATCATGATCATCTCGAAGACTCCGTTTCGCATCAGCCTGATGGGCGGCGGCACCGACCTCCGGGCGTTTTATCGCCATGGGCACGGCGCGGTGGTCACCACGAGTATCGACAAGTTCGTCTATCTTGCGATTCATCGATTCTTCGACCGCAAGATCGTCCTCAAGTATTCGCAGACCGAGACGGTGGACCGTGCGGCCGACATCCGGCATCCGCTGATCCGGGAATGCATGCTCGCCTGCGGCGTCGATGAGCCCCTCGAGCTCACGAGCTTCGCCGACATCCCCTCCTCGGGAAGCGGGCTGGGAAGCTCGAGTGCCTTCTCGGTCGGGCTGATCAAGGCTCTGCACGCCTTCCAGGGCCGGGAGGTGGCCGCGGAGCGGTGCGCCGCGATGGCATGCGACGTCGAGATCGAGAAGCTCGGCGAGCCCATTGGAAAGCAAGACCAGTATGCGGTCGCCTGCGGAGGGCTCAACTACGTACGCTTCAACGCAGACGAGACGGTGTTCGTGGAGCCCATCGTGCTCCGTCCCGAACGGCTCCGCCGCCTGCAGCGTCGCCTGATGATGTTCTACACGGGCATCACCAGAAACGCCCGCGACATCCTTACGGAGCAGAAGCACAACACTGAGTCGGCCGTGGATCGGGCCGCGGCGTTGCACCGGCTGCTCGCGATGACGGAGGCCCTGCGGGCCGAGCTTTCCTCCGGCAACGTCGATGTCGTGGGGGACATGCTCCACGAGTCGTGGATGCACAAGCGGCAGCTCGCGAGCGGCATTAGCAATCCGGCGCTCGACGACATCTATCAGGCGGCACGGTCGGCCGGCGCCACGGGCGGCAAGATCCTGGGGGCCGGAGGAGGCGGGTTCTTCCTGTTCGACGTGCCCGAGGAGCGGCAGGCGGCGGTGGCCGACGCCCTCGCCCACATGAGGCGAGTGCGGTTCAGCTTCGAGCAGCAGGGCACCCGAACCCTCTACTACCAGCAGGAGGAACCCGAGTGAGCCGCGGCACGGACGGCCCGGCCGTAATCGTCCAGATTGCCGGCGGGCTCGGCAACCAGCTCTTCGAGTATGCGTTTGGCCGCAGCCTGGCGCTGCGCAACGACGTGCCGCTCGTGCTCGACCATCGCTCGTGCTTCCCGCACGACTTCTACAAGCGGATCTTCACGCTCGACAAGTATCACATCCAGTGCGGTCTGGTGCCCCCGTCGGAGGATCGCTCGTCATTTTTCGGCAGGGCGCGACGCCGCGTCGCGAGATACCGCAACGCCCGCCTCCCCATCTCCCGGCGCAGCCACGTGCTCGAGCGGGATGAGTTTGCCTGCGACCCGGAAGTCGCCGCCATGCGGATCACGCGGCCCACGTTGTTCGAGGGGGTCTGGCAGCATGAGGAGTATTTCGCCGCCCACCGCGACATCCTGCTTCAGGACCTCACGCTGCGGGTGCCCATCAGCGATGAGTCGAAGGCGGTCGCCGACCGCATCCGGGAGAGCAACGCCGTCTGCCTCCACGTCCGCAGGCTGCTCGGAGTGCCGAACCAGGCGGATGCCAAGCCGCTGGCGCCGAATGCCGCGATCCACCTCGACCCGTCGTACTACGACCGCGCGGTGGCTTTCGTCGCCGAGCGGGTCAGCCAGCCGAAGTTCTTTGTGTTCGCCGACTTCCCCGACTGGGCGAAGGAGCATCTGCGGCTGCCGTTTCCCACCGAGTTCGTCCTGCACAATGGCCCCGACCGCGATTACGAGGATCTCTGGCTGATGAGCCAGTGCAAGGCATTCATCGTGGCCAACAGCACCTTCAGTTGGTGGGGGGCGTGGCTGGCGACGCATCCCGACAAACTCGTGGTGGCCCCGGAGTCGGGCATCGGGTGCGGGCTCAAGAGCATCCCGGTGTCGTGGCAACGGCTGTGAAGGGCGGCGGACGTTGTGTTTCTGAGACTCGGACCAGCAAGTACCAGCAAGAAAGGCTGACTGTCCCGGCCCGCCGTGGCCGAGCGTCGTGAATCACCGATGACTGACTCCAAAAAAATTTTCGGGCAGGGACGGGTGCTCGTGACCGGCGGCGCCGGCTTCATCGGCAGCCACGTGGTGGACCGCCTCGTGGCCGACGGGTGCGAGGTGGTCGTCTACGACAACTTTTCGACGGGGCGGCGCGAGTATCTCGCGCATCATGCGCAGCCCGGGCCGGTGACGGTGGTCGATGGCGACGTGCTCGACCGCGAGCGGCTCTCTCGGGTGATGCAGGGCTGCACGGCCGTGTTTCACTTCCAGGCCAACGCTGACGTCCGCGGGGGCATGGCCAACACCCGGGTTGATCTCGAGCAAAACACGATCGCCACCTGGAATGTGCTCGAGGCGATGCGGGAGCGAGGTGCCACCCTGATCGCCTTCGCGTCGAGCGCCACGGTGTATGGCGAGCCCGAGGCGTTTCCCACGCCGGAGACCTATGCGCCGTTGCAGACCTCGCTCTATGGCGCGAGCAAGCTGTCTTGCGAGGCGTTGATCCAGGCCTACGGCGAATACTTCGATATCCGGAGCTTCTGCTTCCGGTTCGTCAGTTGGATCGGCGAGCGCTACAGCCATGGCGTGATCTTTGATTTCATGAAGAAGCTCCGCGACACGCCGCATGAGCTCGAAATCCTGGGCGATGGATCCCAGACGAAGAGTTATCTCGACGTCGAGGACGGCGTGTCGGGTATTTTCGCGGCCATCGAGCGGAGCCCTGCCGGCAAGAACGTGTTCAATCTCGGCCATGACGAGTTCATGAACGTGAAGGACCTGGCGGCCGTGGTCATCGAGGAGCTGGGGCTGCGGGACGTCAGATTTCGGTTCACGGGCGGTCGCCGTGGGTGGCTGGGGGACAGTCCGGTGGTCCATCTCGACACGTCTGCGATCAAGCATCTGGGCTGGACGGCGCGAATCCCGATCGAGCAGGGCGTGCGACGGACGGTCCGGTATCTCCGGGACAACGCCGCGCTACTTGCCCGGCGGTGAGCCTGCCGCCTCGGGGAAGACGTAACAATTGGATCGGCAAAGATTATTCTTGGCGGGATGCAGAATCAGTTGTTGCCTGGCCACGTCGCCGGATAGGACATTGCCGCACGTGCCCGGACTAGGTGATCCAACCATGAACACCGTCGCAACTCCAAGTAACCGTTGGGTACCGGGGAAAACACCTGTTGCCGTAGTCATGATCACCCTTAACGAGGCTCACAACCTCAACGCTGTATTGCGAAACCTGGCAGGATGGGCGCAGGAGGTGTTTCTGGTCGACAGCTGCAGCGTGGATGGAACCGTTGACATAGCGCTGCAGCATGGAGTGCATGTTGTCCAGCGTCGCTTCAGGGGGTTTGGTGATCAGTGGAATTTCGCTTTGGAGAACCTGCCGATCACCGCTCCATGGACGATGAAGTTGGATCCCGATGAACGGCTCACGGATGAACTGAAGGACTCCATTGCAGCGATAATTGCCAATGGGAAGGTCGATGGCATCGTGCTCGACCGCCGCCTGTGGTTCATGGGATCCGTGCTGCCCGTCAAGCAGGAGATTCTGCGGTTGTGGCGGACTGGCAACTGTCGTTTTTCCGATGTGGCGGTCAACGAGCATCCGCTCGTTTCAGGCGTTATCGGAAAAGCAAAGGGATATCTGGAACATCACGACAGCCCGGATCTGGATCATTGGATCGTCAAACAAAACCGCTATACGACGGCGGAAGCCGTTAGCCAGTACGAAGGACGTGCCCTTGCGGTGCCGCCGAAGCTGCTCGGCTCATCACTCGAGCGCCGCATGTGGCTTAAGCGAAACTTCTGGCGGTTTCCGGGCCGCTACCTGATCCTTTTTCTTTATCACTACGTTGTCTTGGGGGCGTGGCGCGTTGGGAGAGTCGGGTGGATATGGGCCCGCTTGCGTACCGAGGTGTATCGGCTGTGGGAGTACAAGCGCTTTGAGCTCGAACGAATCGGGCGTCTCCCGGCAAAGGTTCCGACCGAGGCGGGCTCTGCGGATCCGCGTGTCGTTTACCACGAATAGCTCATGGGCCGACCGCCAGATCATCTCTGTAGGTGGACGAGTATCCGCATCATGTTCATCAGCATCTAGCCGCCAAGCAGGTCGCAACATTGATGATTGCCCGTCTCCTTCAACGTCGATGCCTCGAGTGTCGCGTCAAGCAGGACGTACTGGAAATCGGTTGCACGTGTCTTGGTCCGGATCGCAAGAGTCGATCAACTTAAGCTGGGCTGCGCGATTGCCGATCGCCGAGGCAGAGCGGCGGGCCGTCGGTGATTCCCGGGGCGACGCCCCGTCACTGTCCCGTCGGTGAGCCCGCGGCCTGCCATCGCCGATACGCGTCGAGGGTCCGCGCCCAGTCGTCGCGCATGTATCGCGCCCAGGTGTACTGGTCGCCGACACAGCGCTCGTGACCGGCGCGGGCGATCGCCCTGCGTTCGGCATCGTGATCGAGGTAGAAGCGGGCCTTGCGGACGAGTTCCTCCGGGGTCTCGAAGAACTCGGCTTCGCGGCCCTCGACATAGCTCTCGAGGTGCTGCGGCGTTCGCATGGCAAGAAGGAACGTGCCGCAGGCCGGAATTTCATAACTCCGGGCGGCGGTTTGATTATAGTTCATCTCCGAAACGCAGCAGATCGCGATCTTCGCGCCCTTGATCGCGCTGACGTAGTCGGCGTCGGACAGCATGCCGCCCGCGATCGCGTCGGGATACTCCCTGGCGATCGACTTCCGACCCCAGCCCCAGCCATGCACCCGGATCGGCATGCCGGCTGCCAGCAGTCCCCTCACGAACCGCTCGGTGCGCGATTCGTGATGGCCGACGAAGACCAACTCGGTGGACCAGCGGCGCGACAGATCCTCTGGCAGGGGGGTGTCGTCGAATCGCTCGTGATCGAAGGCGAGGTAGGTGAGCTCCACAGGCACCCCGCCCTTGCGTCGAAGGTGGTTGACGTCGTCGATGTTTGTGGTGAAGTTTAGATTAAAGATCTGTAAGCTTCGCCGCATGAGCCAGTACGCCCACAGCGTCTGGGCGTCGCGCGGGAACAAGGCATCCGTGAAGTGATGGGCGAGAAACACGTTCCGCCGACGCAGCGCCTTCAGCGTGGACGGCCATATCCACACGGCCTTGTCCACCCACACGATGTCGGGCCGCTGGACGTCGCAGGCTTCGCGAAGCTCGGCGTTGGCCTGCCGCGCGCGCGGGCCGTAGAAGGCGTTGCGTTCCAAGAAGCGGCCCCAGCGGCCGAGCCCCTCCGAGTAGCGATCGATCGGGAAGAAACTCGTGCCCGGTTCGAGTTCGCGGAGCGCCTTCAGCCGCGACAAGCACGTGCCGTCATTTACGCCGACGTACAAGACTTTCATGGCCTGCCTCGCGAGATTGCGCCGATACGGGAAGTCGCAGGCATCGGCGCATCGTTCGCGGTATGCACTGGATGGGACGGCATGCCCGTGCCTAGTTCTAAACACGGCCAACCGCAAGTCAACCTGCCAGGGCGGACGCGATCAGGTGTCGAATCGGCATGACGCACGTCACTCAGTTCGTGAGAAAGCAGAGTCCCGGCGCCTACAGCATGGAGGGGGTGTACGCGGAGGTGCGCAGCATGCTGCCGTCCGACGTGCAGGTGGACGTGTGGGAGTGCCGGCATGACTCCAAGGGCCTGCTGCGGAGGCTTGGGGACATCTGGGGGGCGAGCCGCTCCCAGAACCAGGTGAACCACGTCACGGGAGACGTCCACTACATCACCTACCTCATGAACAAGAGGAAGACGATCCTCACGGTTCATGATTGCGTGTCGATCGACCGTTCGGTCGGCCTGAAGCGGTTCATGTTGTGGCTCTTTTGGTACTGGTTGCCCGAGAAGTGTTCGGGCACCATCGTCGTGATCTCGGAGGCGACCAAGCGGCAGTTCCTGTCGCACGTCCCCTGCGACCCCGCGAAGGTCGTGGTGCTGCACAACCCGGTCAGCCACGCCTTCGTGCCCGCGCCGAAGGCGTTTCCCGAGCATCCGACGCTGCTCGTCGTGGGAACCTCCGAGCACAAGAACATTCCGAGGATGGTGGAAGCGGCTCGCGATCTTCAGGTCCGCTGGGTGGTCGTGGGGCGGATGTCTCAGGCGCAGCGACATGCGTTCGAGCAGGCCGGCGCCGAGTACGTGAATCTGATCAATCTCGGGCAGCGGGAACTCGTCGAGCAGTACATTCAGTGCGACATCGTCATGTTTGCCTCGACGTACGAGGGATTCGGTCTGCCGATCGTCGAGGGGCAGGCCGTGGGAAGGCCGGTGCTGACGAGTAACGTCTGGTCGATGCCGGAGGTGGCCGGAGACGGGGCCTGCATCGTGGATCCCTTCGATGTGTCGAGCATCAGGGCCGGGCTGCGGCGGATCATCGAGGACCACGACTACCGCACGCGCCTGGTGGAGGCGGGCTTCGCCAACGTCGAGCGGTTTCGGGTGCAGCATGTGGCCGCGCGGTATGCCGACCTGTATCGCCGCATCGCCCGCGGGGCGTCTGCGGCTGCTCCGAGGGGCTGATGCGAGTCCTCCACGCGATCCCCGATCTGGTCGAGTCCTCCGGAGGTCCCACGACGGCGCTCGTTGGGCTGGCGACGGCCCAGGCGCAAGCTGGGGCCGAGGTCACCATCCTCACCACGTTGCGGGAGGGGCAAACGGTGGCGGCCACGCAGGAACTGGCGGCTGCAGGGGTCCGCGTCGTCAGCGTGGATCGCTGTCGCGGTCCCCTAGTCCGCCACCCGCGGCTCGCCGGAATCGTCGCCGGCCTCGTGGCGGACCACGACGTCGTCCACGCCCACGGCGTGTGGGAGGAGGTGCAGTACCAGGCCTTTCGCTCCTGCGGCCGGAGCGGGGTGCCGTTCGTCATCCGGTGTTGCGGCTCGCTCGACCAGTGGAGCCTGAGCCGCAAGTGGGTCCGCAAGGCGGTCTATCGGGCCTGGCGGCTCGATCGCATGCTCGACGGTGCGACGGCGGTTCACTGCAGCACTGCCGCCGAGGCCGCCTCGACGGGAAGGCTGGGCTTCGCCGCGCCGATCGTCGTCGAGCCCAACGGCGTCCGACTGGAGGAGTTTGTGGAGCTCCCGCAGCGCGGTGCGTTTCGCGAATCGATCGGCAGGCCGTCAGCGCCGCTGATTCTGTTTCTCGGGCGAATTCATCCGGGCAAGGGGGTCGAGCAGCTGATTCCGGCGCTTCGTCATGTCACGACACCCGATGCCACCGTCGTGATCGTGGGCGGCGATTCGGGCGGCTATCGCGATGAGATGGAGCGGATGGTGGCCGCACATCGACTCAATGGTCGGGTTATCTTCACGGGCGCTCTCAGGGGGCGCCGAAAGCTCGAAGCGCTGGTCGATGCGGACGTCTTCTGTCTGCCAAGCGAGCACGAGAACTTCGGCATCTCCGTCATCGAGGCCATGGCGGCCGGGTGTCCGGTCGTCGTTTCAGAGCACGTTGGCCTCAAGGAGGAGATCAGGCAGTGCGGAGCCGGGAGTGTCACGCCGCTCGATTCTGAGGCGATCGCACGCGCCATCGATGGATGGCTTGAGGACTCCGTGGCACGACGCAAGGCGGGCGCACAAGCGCGTGCCTGTGCGCTTCGCGACTTCGACTGGAACGTAATTGCGGCGCGCTGGCAGGGCAGATACAGTCAGATGCTCGGGCGGGTTCACGCCTGACGGCGATCCCTAGAGCGACTCGAGGCCATGGGCGTGCAGGAGGGTTCGGTGACCGTGGAGTTGGCTGACGCGGCAAGCCATCGCCTGCTCTATCGCCAGCCAACTTCGCTATGCCGAGGAGTGCGGCGCCCGGGCCGCGGCGGGCCAGCGGACGTGGCGGGATTGGCTGCGGTTCCACACGCCGCTGATGCTGGTGATAACGCCCGCCCACGGCCTGCTTGTCAAGGGAGGCGTGTTTTTCAGGGCGGGGTGGCTGTATGCCATTGACGGCCTGATTGCGGAAGCGATGATGTTTCGGAAGAGTTTGGAGGGTGCCCTCCACTAGAAGAAGACGTTTCCGACCGGTCCGATCGTGCCGCGCGCAGCGGCTCCCGACGAATCCAAAGAATGAGTTCAACCGTGCCGCCCGCCGAGAAGCCCACGTCAGTCGGTGTGATTGGCCTCGGCTATGTCGGACTGCCGCTGTGCTTGGCATTTGCCAGGAACGGCGTCGTGGCCCTGGGTGTGGACGTGGATGCGACGAAAGTCGAGCAGTTGGCTCGGGGAGAGTCTTACATCAAGCACGTGGCTGCGGCGGATATCCAGGCCGCACGGCAGGCGGGGTGCTTCGACGCCACGGCCGACTTCGCCAGGCTCCGCGACGTGTCGGCCATCCTGATCTGCGTGCCAACACCCCTGACCGCGAACCGGGTGCCGGATCTGTCGTTTGTGGAGTCCACCGCGTCTGCGATTGCTCCCCATCTCAAGGCCGGGCAACTTGTGGTGCTCGAATCGACGACCTATCCCGGTACGACCGAGGATGTGGTGCGACCGATTCTCGAGAAAGGTAGCGGACTCGTGGCCGGCAAAGATTTTGCGCTGGCTTTCTCGCCGGAGCGTGAGGATCCAGGCAACGCCAAGTGCAAACTCGCAGAGATTCCCAAGGTGGTCGGAGGCCTCACGCCCGGCTGCTTGGAACGTGCCACTAAGGTCTATTCGCGAGTCGTCCGCGAAGTGGTACCGGTGTCCAGTTGCCGAGCCGCCGAGGCCACGAAACTGCTCGAAAACATCTTTCGCTCGGTCAACATCGCGCTGGTCAACGAGTTGAAGGTCATTTATGCGGCGATGGGCATCGACGTCTGGGAGGTCATCCGCGCTGCCTCGACGAAGCCCTTCGGCTACATGCCGTTCTTTCCCGGGCCGGGGCTTGGCGGTCACTGCATTCCCATCGATCCCTTCTATCTGACGTGGAAGGCGCTCGAGTACGGCATGCGGACGCGGCTCATCGAACTCGCGGGCGAGATCAACACCGCGATGCCGGATCACGTGATTGGCCGGGTCGTCGAGGCGTTGAACGACTCGGGAAAGGCGGTGCGCGGGGCGCGGGTT
>Ga0114967_10004437_pt1 | contig 11263 bp, 6 predicted proteins | sample M_130628_MF_Meta_FD_92639 | JGI IMG/M metagenome (GOLD analysis project Ga0114967, IMG submission 92639) | Freshwater microbial communities from Lake Montjoie, Canada to study carbon cycling - M_130628_MF_MetaG | ecosystem: Environmental > Aquatic > Freshwater > Lake | place: Lake Montjoie... | reverse complement strand
TCACGGTTTAGCAAAATATGTTCTAAGCGAGTATGAATTGGGCACATCAAGAAAGAAGTTAGTAGATATTTTAGGATGTTTATCTTCTGAAGACTTATCTATGCTAAGAAAAGAAGGATATCTGGATTGGTTTAATACAGAACAACTTGTTGTATCAAGTTTATATCCAAATGATCTCTTCTGGAAGAAACCTAACTGGATTCAGAATGAAACTTTACCAGACTTTCAACGATTTCTAAGTGTCTGGCTAAAACGACACTTCTGTTCAGTATCTAACATCCCTTATCGTGATACGTTAAGTGAAAAACTTATTTTTACTTTACGTATCTTTGCTGAAGATTTAGAGTTTTGGAAAGATAATAAAGAACATATAAGAACACTTGTTGATATGAACTATGAAACAGATGAACAGAAAAAAGATCCGCCTATTCAAGAGTATCATACAATTGACATTTGGGCAAAAAAGAATAGTATTAACTGGTTACCAAAGGATTTAGTATCAGTAACCGGTATTTTAGGGAAGATTAGAGGACAGTTAAGACCTTTGCGTTTTTATAAGTATGATATTAGAGAGTTCACTATTGGTCATACACGATTTGTTGTGCCGATTCAGTGGCGTGGAGAAGTTTTGGAGAGTTGGAGAAAACTTGTAAATCTTTCTCTACCGTGGAAAGATTGTTTAGAAGATGCTTGGAGAATTGGCGCACTAAGCTTGGTCGCAGAAGGGAGAAATGTTGCGATGTATCGAACATCGCGATTAAAAGAACACTTGAAAGATCTTGAATTCCAAGAATTTTTACAGTGTGTTGAAAAATATACTAGTGCTTGGATGTGTGAAGATCCTTGTATAGCAACTTCTTTACAAATAGTTTCTGAAGATTCCATTTCAGAAACTATCGATTTGAGAACAACTAATGGTTTATACTTAATTGGTGGTTTAACATTTAATTCTTTTGATCTACTAAGATTAGCAATCGCATCATCATTCTTTGATAATGATTCACAAGTAAAGAAGATTGGTTGTTATATACCACTAGATGGTAAACTATTTACATTTAGTTTACCAAATAGTATGAAGGAGATTGCATCGTATATTTTAAGTATTGCTTTGAAAAAGAGTTAAATCTATTCAACTGTTTGTTCTACAACTGGTTCTACAACTGATTCAACAACTGATTCCTCTACAACTGGTTCCACCACAACTGGTTTCTCCTCTACAACAACCGTTTGTTCCTCTACAACTGTTTCTTCTACAACTTTAGTAGATAATAAATTAACTTCTTCCCATCGTGTAACAGCACTTAATGATACATATTTCCACGCTTCAGGTAAAATATACTCTCTATTATTTTGATAATCGAAGTATCTTCCTAAAGAACGAATGTAGAGGCATGGTAAGGCACCACCAGTCATACCAATATCTTCTAGAACTAATCTGGCTTGGGGAGAAGTAGCATCAACAGCAGTAACATTCTCAGGTTTAGTTTTTAGTAGATCAGTTGAACCAGAGTAGAAGAAGTAGATCGGTTTATTCATTCTATATATTTCTAATATTATAACGATCTTGTTTTGTCGCATTAAAAAAAGGTTTTTGTGATACCGACATATTAACAGCATCAGCTTTTGCTCTACAATCGTAAGGACCTATATTTAATAAAACTTTAGGGAAAGATAAGTCTGAGAACTGACTCATAGGAGTTGTTTGGTGAGGCACTAAAATTCTAGCATCAAACATATCTCCAGTCTGATCTGGTTGAAACTTACCTGTGCTACACTTTCTTAAAGGTTGGTCTAAACGTCTTAAAGATGATTCACTATCAACCGATTCTAAATACTTATTCGGATCACCGGAAGGGAATGCCATATTAGGATCAACAGATGGTGCGGGCTCATTAGTAGCAGAGTTAACATACTCCATACATATTCTTGTCCAAGGGCGAGGGCCTAATGGTAAGGGCACAGATTGTGTTTGGTCTGGTATCTGATGTTTTATCATCAAAGTGGGGTCAAAATGAAATTCATTACAAACTGGAGGGAAGAAGTTAGCAGGTCCTTGATTCTCAAAAGGGTATGTTTCTTCGGTTGGAAACAGATCCATCTATACTTCTACCTAGGATTTAATAGAGGAAGAGCGGGTATTTTAACGGTATCTCTTATTTCTACAATCTGAACTGTAGCAGTCCATTCACAATCAGCATTATCAATAACTTGATTCGTATTATCAATCCATTGAAACGTTAAATGGTCTAACTTACCCAAAGGAGGATTAAATGTAATAGGATTCATAATCATTGTTTGCGCATAAGAACCAAAATTTGCTAACAGTAGTTTCCCATAATACTGTTTCGTGCCGCCAGTAGAATCTAGTGTCACCGATAAGTTCTCTTTTGCTGTAGTATCTACCAGATTTAGTGTATTCTCAGTATTAATCTGTAAATTAATATAGTCATCTAAAATCTTATAGAATGAATCTGCTCGATGAATCAAATCATAACTTGTATCCTCTTTCTTATAACCTAAATTATATCCTAAACCCCAATCTTCTTCTAACTTCGCATACTGAGGATCCAACTGGCTTTTCCATAGTATTGAAAAAAGTAGTGGATCTGTAAATTTTTGTCGATTATTTGCTTCCCCTGGTATAATATACTGTAAATCGGTTGCTATGAAGTTTGATAAGTTCGCACTCGTATTACTATTAATACTATTTATTACACCAATATTACTACTATATACGCCATAGTATTGTTGATAGTATTTCATAAAATCACCAAATCCTGTGACATTTGATAAAGTTATTCCAGCATAACCTGGAATAATGTTAGAACCAAATGTTTTAGTTGTAAATATGAAATTATTATTAAACGCTTCTAACATCGTTTTATAGTTAGGATTAAATAAGTTAGGATTATTTGATACATCTACTATCTCATTTGAAATATCTGAAAATCTCATATAACCAAAATCATAACGTTTTGGCAAACTAAATCGCATATAAACTTGTGACTTCTCAAACGGTGAGTAGTTTCTTACTGCAACATAGTATGGTGTAAGATTCGATTCTAAAGGAATAAATGTTGTATAAGCGTTAAAGTAGTATCCTGAATAGTTCGTGTCAGATATAAAAAAGTTCTTCTCATTACCCCAAGGAGCCACTGAAGCGTTCCCTGAAATATCCGCAATAAAAGAAGCGTCATTTGAGTAAGCGAACAGTTGCGTATGAGGATACTCTGGATACGTTAATCCTGATAAGTCTTGTAGAGTATTTACTGATTTAAAAATATTCTTATAAATAACTCTTTGAACTGGATAGAATAGTTGCCATCCTATACTTAGTGTAACCCCTTGATAATCTGTATCCGAACCATAGATGTTTCCTAAGATATCCATAAACCATAAAGCACCCTTATATCCAGCTTCTGTAAGTTCAAATGATATAGGCGATACCGAACTATTTACTGTTAGTGTGGCATTAGAATCATAAGGATTTGTTGATGCACTATAAGATGTAATCTGATAAAAGTGTAAAGAGTTATTTGATGTTAAACCATAAATCGTATCTAGTGATGCGGATCTGGTTATAGCAAGTTGATCTAAATTTAGTGACAAGTTTATATCGGTTACTTTCACATACGAACCACTTATAAGTGCGCTAATACCTTGAGGTCTATTTGTAACATACGTGGTATACTCTCCTGCACTTAACACCGTTGTAGGATCTATAATACTCATTGTGGTAAATCCTGATGAGTTCAAATGAGTTGTTATATATAGTTTACCGTTTATCTCATTCGGATGTTGATACGCTGAGTAGTATGATAGAGTTGCTGGATCTGAACCTGATACGTTTGAACATAAGAGATAGTTAGATGAGTTACTCTGTGATGAATAGACATAAGATGTTTTAACCGTGCTATAATCTATGTATGATATAGTATAACCACCATAGTTATTATATGTGAATTGCATAAGATCTATGTTTGAACTCTTAAATGTTATCCATGTGCCACTATAACGTTCAGTAAAACTATATGTAATTGGATTATACGTTTTAATAATCATATAGTCACTATTTGATACAATAGGGTCATTTGATAGAGCAATAAAAGCGTATTCACTATCGTTATTTGCTACTCCCACTATACTAATATTAGAATCATAATTAAAGATTTCATCACCGGTAAAAGATGATTTAAACGTAAAAACGTTACTTAATGAATCATACGCATAAATCTTAAATTCCGCTCCTTGGGTCATCATATAGTTAGGGATACCCATAAAGATGGAGTCAGGTTTAAAACCGAGGTTAGACCATAGTGTTAAACTATTAGAGGTTAACAACGAGTAACTATTCTTATACATCTGATAGGTAGTTCCAATTGGCATAGATAGTTCATACTGTGCTTGATTCTCTGAACCGTTTGCTGGAGGACCTCTTGACAAATCTGGCACAGACTTTATAGTAGGAGTAATAATAGAAGCACCGTTACTTGTTACTGTGCCATCAAAGTAACTGTTTGATGCGACTGCGTCAGAATAGTAAGGATAAGGGACGAGTGAGCCTGCTATACCGATAAAAGGGAGTATATTACTTAAGTTATCAAAGGCGAGAAGTGTATACCCATTATTATAATCAGTTGTGATGGAATTACTGTTCTCAGTAAATCCGTATAAGTAAGAACCTTTCTGTTTTGTAAACTCATAGTATGTGCCTCCCTCAGAACCGTATCCAAAGTTTATATTAGATGAGTTATAGGTAACAGATTTATTAAACTGTAGAGTTACAATAGAGTTTGATAGAAAGATGTTCGATAACGGTTTATGAATTAGTGTGGTAGTATAGAAGATTCCTAAATATTTTATAGATAAGTTAGGATCATTAGAATAGTTGTATAAGTTAGAATCAGACCAAGAGTTTTCGGTAAAAATACTCTTAAACATATACTTTTCAATATCCCACGTGCCTTCTCCAGGAATTAGTGATAGTCCATATATACCATCTCCTAACTCGATGTTACCATTAGAATTAAACGTATAGTTTGATAAAATATTTGTAAAAGATGTATTAGTAAAAGGTGATACGTTCAAAGATACGTTACAACTTAGTAAAGGTTGATTTGATGTGTTAGGAAGATAGTTTGTTCCATAGTAGTGAGTTTGCGCATAAGAACGTTTAAGAACAGTTGTTGGTGTATAGTTTGATATAGAGTTCTGTGTAAAAATCTTGTTTTCTGAACTTGTATAGAAGTAAGTTTGTGTCGTTGAATTATACAATGATTGAGCTCTAAATATGTAACCGGTTATTGGGTCAATACGAAGTAGTGATGTTGGTAGAAGCTCTACTTGATTCTGACTGTAGCCAATGTAGTGGGTCAAATCGGTGCTAATACCGTTCGTATCGTAACCAATCGGCACATCATTAAACGTTAGCGGTTCAAAGTATTGATTATAAAATGATGTTTGCGGAAATAAGTTTGATGACGATGGTAGAGCAAGAAAGTTAGTATCATACGATTTAGCATATAACCAGTTATTTAACGATGTTTGGGGATTTGTTAAAGGATTAAAGTTTACTAAATTGTTAGATAGTGCAGTGAATGATAAACCGTTAGGAAAGTAGGGGGCAATTACATAGTTTACTACTTCTGGAGAAGCAGTTTGGGCGCGAATAATTATATAGTATGTCTGATTACTTGTTACCGTTTGAAACGCTTGAAAGGTAATATCTTGATTTGATGAACCTTGAACTATTAGATTAGATGATAGATAGTTATACTTTGATTCATTAGGATTTAGACTAATATCCGCATAGAAAGCGCCAACATCATGATATACAAATACGTTTAATGGTATAGGAAATGACGGATATGAAGAGATATTAAATGATATGTTATACTTATAAGCTTCTTCTGTAACAGCTGGTAGAGGAGGAGTAAAACTGTAGTAATCCGATGGGAGCACTTGTGTAATCGTTGCGTTACTATTTGACCAGAGTGCGTATGATGCTGCTTTACTTATTCCAAAATTAGAATCGCTAATTGACGTAAAACCTGGTAGAGGAGTTACTGTTATAGATGGGTCAACGACCGCTGCGTTTCTGCTATCTGATACAAACAGATAACTTGTGCTAAAGAAGTTATAACTCGCATCATATGCACTACTATTATACTCTGGATAACGATACTTAGTAGGTCTTGGTAACGTCTCAACTTGTAGAGTCTGTCTAAAATTACTCTTAAACTGGAAGACAGTATAGGAAGCGAGTTCTATATTTACCACCGCATCAACACTATTTAACAATCTATTCGTATATAAATCATTACTTGTCTGTAAAGTATGATACGTTTCTGGAATACTTGATTGAAGATTAAAAGGATTACCTACGTAGTTTGAATAGTTCGTTCCAGATGGATAACTACTTCTCGAATTTGAAGAGAGTGATGACCATATATAAGGTTCTGGTTGATAGTTACTAATTAAGTTATTACTTAACGGTTGAATATTTTTTTGAATTACATTAATATCGTATGATGAACTTACGACAGCATTAGAACCGTTACGTATATCAATATAGTTACACATAAGACCATAGTATTCAAGAGAGAACGTATTAAAGTTTACCGCAAAGTAGGTTGCAAACTGTTTCTGTAAGAAGTTATACATATCAGTAAGAGTTGCTAGAAGTAGCGTATTCTCCGTTTGTAGAGTCAAGTAGTTAGAGTATGTTAAACTATTTTCTGCTAACTGTTGGCTAAAATAAGTGTTCTGCTTATTCGTAATTAAGTTTGATAAACTCGTATTTAGAGATAAAGTATTAATTGCGATACGATTATTAAAACTATCGTAGAATACGTTATAATTATTTACTAGTGTATTACGAAAAGTATGCGATAAACGATAAGTATCTAAAACAGATACGTTTAGATTAATAACACTGAGAACAAATGAATCGTTCAAACCTTGAAAGTAGAAGACAGAACGAGTATATGGTGTCTCATTTGCTGATAAAGAAGATGTATTTACATCAAAACTAATTTTAGGACCAGTATAGTTATCATCTAATAGAATCTCTTTTAGCACAGGATAGTAGTAGGCGATCTTAATATTATCAACTGAGTAACTTGTTTGTCCAGCATAACGACTCTGAAAATACTTTGTTACAATCTGATCAATCGTTGGAGCAACAATAAACTGATTAAGAACACTATCATAAAAGTAGTCTCCAGGTAAGTTGAATCCTAATGAATAATCACCAGTAGATGCAAATAGAGGAACAAAATCATTAAAACCACCGATAAAATCATAAAAGATTGGTGGTGTATTTAAGTGTAGCTTCAACTCTTCAATCAGAGTATTTATGTCATATGAACCTTCACGAATTGTTATTATTGGTGATATCTCTCTCCCTTCTTCATTGATACTTATCGTAATATTCTGTTTTGTTTTTCTAAAGTAGAAGAAAGCAGAGAGTAGTTTGAGTTGAACGATTTGGAAGTTTAGAATATTTGTATATGTTCTTGGAAGCCGAAGACTTAAATCGGTAGGCTGAGGATAAACTTGTTTATCTCTATGTTTAGAATCAACTAGTATAATACTGGTTAACTGGGTTGTTTCAACATCTAAGATTTTCTGCTGTTGGCTTGTATCCAGAAATGTTGTAGATGATACGTTATATAAGATATTCTCAAAAGCAGAATTAAATATACTATATGTTTTAGGTCTTGAGTAGAATATCTGTGATGAGATATCAGTAAATGACGGACCTGCTGCTAATTCTATAGCGTGTTCTATGAAGTTTGCTGCGGTGTTAACATATGATACACTTGATGTATCAGATTCAGAATCTGAATTTTCTGAATCTGATACGTATGGTCTATAGAATTTTTTATTATCCATACCTCCTAATAATTATTGCTGTTTCTTAAAGCGTTTATATGCTCGTTAAAATTATAGGTGTCATTGTAAGATTCATCTTAATATTTACAAACTTATATTGTGCACTATTATCTGTTTTAGCATATAGATATGGGTAAATAGGATCACCACCCGACCAAAAGAGTGATGTTGTATCAAATACATCTGAGTATGAAAAAGAGAATTTTGTAGGATTTAAAGTGCTCTCTGTATAGGCTAAAGGATATGTAACATTTATTGTATTACCATTAACTATATCACTTGTATTCACATTATATAAAGAACAGTAGTAGTTTATATTACTCGTATTTTCAAAAGCACTTGTTTCTCCACTAAACTGAAATGAAACATTATATAGTCTAAATACACTTTTTGTATAACTTAGATAAGTTGTTGGTGTTTTTATTATTTGTAGTAAAGTAGGAGAAGTAAATTTAGCGATAAGCTCTGTTTCAGCTTCTTGAAAATAGTTATATTGAGGAATAACATAGTTTGTTGCTACGTTTGATGTTGGAGTAGTTGTCTGAGTGGTAAACATAGTTGTTGCATTTAGTGAAGCAATATTATATAAACTGTAACCATTAAGATTTACGTCTTGTGTAGCAGGATACTGAGACCAAGATGAACCACCTATTGAAGCCACTGCGGTTCCATTAAGATTTGTAACATTATTTATATTAAAAGAGTTCATATTCAAATCGGTTGTAGCAGTTCCAACCCATGAACCAACTTGCGCACCGTTAAATAGTAGTTGCGAAGCATTTGTATTTGTTGTTAGAAGCCCGTTTGATGTTACTCCTCTTAACTGAACTAAACCAGTTAGTATTGATGATGTTTGTGTAAAAAGAGAAGATATAGAACGCGTATTTAGTGATAGTGTTGATATTGTTGATGCTTGTAAGAAACTTGTAGATACTAAATTTGTGAAAAGACTTGTAGTAGATATAGTTGATGCTTGTATGAATTGTGTAAAAAGACTTGTTGTTGATATTGTTGATGTTTGTATGAGTGAAGTAAAAAGTCTTGACGTTGATATCGTTGATGCTTGTATAAATGGTGTAAAGAGATTTGCGGTTGATATAGTTGATGCTTGTATAAATGGTGTAAAAAGATTGGTTGTTGAGATATTACTAGAAGAAATATTAATAGATGATATATTACTTGTTTGAATAGTAGCGCTGTATAAAAAATTAGTATTGCTTATCGAATATGTAGCCATATTTACATTAGATTCTGCTGGTAAGTATGACCAATCTCGCGCTATTGTTCTGCCATTAACACCATACAGATATCCCAGTAAAGGATGTCCATTAATATAATCATCTGCTACCCACAATGTTAAACCCCCTGGATAAGAACCAGGTCCATCAACTAAATTAAGAGCATTAACATTTGAAAGTATATTAACATAACTTATATTTTTACCAACACCTACCATTTCTATATTTCCTTCAATTTGTAAAGTAGGACATTGAATATAAATAGGTTCAAAATTATTTTCAGAATATATACTATTAGTAGTTATATTAGTAGTAGTTAAATTTGAAGCAGAAAGTGAGTTTGTAGAAACATAAATCGTAGAAATATTACTTATATCTATAAAATTAGCACTAATACTATTTGTAGAAAGAAAATTTGTAGAAATACTACTTGTATCTATAAAATTTGTCCGAATACTACTTGTAGAAATACTATTAGTTGATATTGAACTTCCTCTAACACTATTAATAGTTATAGAACCAGAACTAATACTATTAACATTAAAGTTAGAACTATTAACTGTATTCATAACATTTACATTACTTACATATGAAGTGCCTAGAGGATCAGGGAAAGCAAAAGTATTTAGAATAGACCACTGATTAGTGCTTCTTGAACTAAAAGAAACAAAACCGAACGGTTGAGTAATTGAGAGTGTTGAACTGCCATCCCCAAAGAAGACATTTTTAGTTGTGCTTAGAAGAATAAAGTTTCCAGTTGATACGTATCCTGTCGCATCACGAACCGTCGCAATACGTCCGGGAACTGTTGATGATGATATATATGTTATAAAATTATTTGTTATACCTGGAGTAATATTTGAACCTTTGGAAGTGTCGAGTAGTAGTAAACTTACTGTATCTGTAATAGTTGAATTCGCTGGAGATATAGTTGCCATCTAAAAAAGGTTTAAGAAATATATTCCAATTTTATACTAGGGTATGAATAATATATACTACAAGTATCTACCAGATTATTTAGGAAATAGTAACTATGTTATTAGTTTACAAGGAACTGGTGGTTCATCAAACGCTTCAGGCACATCAGGACTATTTGGTTTAGAAAAAGCAGTAACTGATATACAAAAAATGGTAGATTTTAATAAGAAACAGATTAATGTAAATGCTATTAGTAACTATGATAAGAGTCCTATACAGATTTTAGCACCTTTAAATCTTAGCAACGTAAACTTATTCCAGAACGGGAATCTATTTGTTGGAGGTAGTTCATCTGGTTCTACCACTTCACTATCATCTGGTTCTACCGCACTACTAATCAATAATACCTCAAGTCCTACCACTATTGCTTTTAACTTTCTCGCTGCGAACTCTACAATTATGACTTTAAATCAACAAGGAACTTTAGCTCTCCCTTATGGTGCTCTGTCAAATAAGTATTTAAAATGTATTGATTCGAGTGGGAGCACCGCTTGGAACTATGTTTCTAACTTAACACAAGGATTAGGTGCTTCTTTGAACGTTTTAGGAAATAATAGTTTCTCATTTCAACAGAATTTGGTAGAAAACGCTTCAATAGATACAAATGGGAATATGACCGCTCAGAACTTCTTCTCGGTATCTGATCAGAGATATAAGAAGAACATTTCAACGATTACTGATGCTGGTTCTATGTTAAAACAGATTAGAGGTGTGAGATTTGATTGGATGCGAGATGGTAGTCCTGATATCGGTGTAATAGCGCAAGAAGTGTTTGAAGTGATTCCTGAAGCGATTGTTAGCACTAATAGTAGTATGCTAACAGTTGCTTATAATAAGATTATCCCTTTACTGATAGAAACGATTAAGGAACTACAGTTAAGAGTAGAAGTGCTTGAATCTAAATGTTCCATTTAGAGAGCAGATACGATTCTACTTGTTGTCTTTCAGAAAAAGTTAGAGCACGGTTATAGTATAGAACTTCATTTATAAATCCGTTATATGCTGTGTTATTATTAAATGTATTTGTAGCATTAGTTCCTAATAATCCTATAGTAGTATTAAAAGTAGAAGGGGTTAAACCATCTACTGGTGCTCCAACTTTTACACCATAAACTTAAATTAGATATCAGGTTTGGTGAAGAAATAAAAAG
>Ga0114967_10004435_pt1 | contig 11267 bp, 13 predicted proteins | sample M_130628_MF_Meta_FD_92639 | JGI IMG/M metagenome (GOLD analysis project Ga0114967, IMG submission 92639) | Freshwater microbial communities from Lake Montjoie, Canada to study carbon cycling - M_130628_MF_MetaG | ecosystem: Environmental > Aquatic > Freshwater > Lake | place: Lake Montjoie... | reverse complement strand
TAATCGACCAGCGGAAATCAGCGATTAATGAGCAGAAAAAATGGCAGGAGGTTTTGGATGCAGCTAAAATAAAAAAACGTTATTTTAAACGAACAGCTTGGACCTTGTTTATTTGGAACAGCGTACTATTTCCTTATGTGTATGTAGCCACTAAACTTTATCGTCCTTGGGAACAACCCGTTTACCATCGATATACCCAATGGTGCCATTTGCATTTATTACGATGCCAAGGTATTCGAATTAAAAAAGTAATGAATTTAAATAAAGAAAAAGTGGGGCAAGTTTTAATCGTGGGTGCTTTCGAAGAAGGACGGGCACAGATCATGCATGCAACCTTACCTTTTAATGCCCGCATGGTGGCCGATGTTTTTTTCTTCAAGGCCTATCGATTTTTAGGGGGGAGCAGTTTCATGAAAAAAGCCGGCGTATTGCAGCTCGATACGGGCGTAACCGCGAATCTCTACAGTGACATGTTGAAATGTGTCGATCATGTCAAAGCGGGAGATTCATTGGCTTTTGGAATCGATAGTGGCCCCACGTGTCAAGGCCCAGCTTTTTTAGTGAAGCAAATTAATGTACCCATTGTTCCAGTTTGGGTGCAGCTCAGTCGTCCGGTAATTTTTGGAAATGCCCTTCGCCCGGTAGATGCGGTCGTCGTTTATGGAAAACCAGTGGCGGTACCCGAAGCGATCCGAACCGCGGAAAAAAATCGCGTTTTATTTAACAAATGGATGATGTCAGAGATTGATAAGTTAAAGGTCCACTTAGCGAATGGGTAGTTTCGAAGAACGGATATCCGGTTTTCATTTCGATACACCGCTCGAAAAGCTGCTTTCTCGACGGAGCGGCGATCATGCCAATGCGGTGTTTAAATCCACCCAAAATCAACAAAACATTGTGGTTAAACTGGCCGAAAATCCAAATTCAGAAATTGCCAAAAGAGCCATTCGAAAGGAAGCGTCTTTTCTCAATCACCTATCCCCACAACTTCATCCGTATTTTCCAAAAATTCTTGCGAGTAAAGGTGACCATGATCCTGCAATCGTCTATGAATTTATTGATAGTGTGGCCATGCATGTCACCTTAAATCAACACCCCTCACCAGCAATATGGGAACCCATGGTGGGAATGGTTTATACGTTTTTATCAACGCTTCAAAAAACTACCCGCTCCAAGGTTTCCCGTTCCCTTAGAATAGATACCTATCTACGATGGTTAACCCAGCATTTCCCAGAATCGGCAGCGGATATTCAGACATGGGCCCACCGCTGGTGTCCCGACATCCGGTTTTCAATAAAAACCTGTAGCGTTCATGGCGATTTTAACCCTTGGAATTTAATCATTCAAAAATCCGACTTCCAATTGAAGGTCGTAGATTGGGAAGACAGCAGCAGGGCGGGGTGCCCATTGTGGGACGCCTTTTATTTTGTCATTGTGGCACAATGGATCGCTTATATCGGTGAAACAGAAGAAACCAAGTGGACAAACTTTTCAAAAGACATATTAATTACCAGAAAAACCATGGTCGAGCAGCTCAGTTACAAACTCATACAAGCGCTGCAAATCGAAGCCGGATTAACACCTAAAGACGTGGATACCTTGTTGGCCTATTTTTTACTTCACCAAGCCACGACTGACCTCAGAATGAAGCGAAAAAATGCAGATGCTGCCAAACGCTGGCTGTTTTTTATGACACCTTCTGGGGATGAATCTTTATTAGCGCATGTGTTTAAAATGAATACAAAACACTTTTTGTAGTAAGGTAAAGTGAACGCGCCTAAAGATATGACAGAATTGCTTTTTTAATCTAAAATCAAGGGGTATGAATTTAGACAATCCCCTGCCTCAAAATACAGATCCTCATCAAAATTATTTAAGCGGAATTCATGGAAAAATAGCTGTTGTGACCGGAAGCTCAAGAGGTATTGGAAGAGCCACAGCCCTTGCATTGGGAAAAAATGGCGCAAAAGTAGTCCTGACCTACCAAAAAAGTGATGCCGACATGGAAGAAACCGTCGGGATCATGGAAGATAATAAAATCGAATATCTGGTTTTCAAAGGACCTGTTGAAAGCCGAGCTTTTGCAAAAGAGGTCATTACTGACGTGAAAGCAAAATGGGGCGGCGTCGATATTTTAGTGAATAACGCAGGTATCATCAAAGACCGGACCTTGATGTTAATGAGTGAGTCAGACTGGGACCAGGTGATAGATGTGAATTTGAAAGGGGCCTTCAACTTTTCAAAAGAAGTGTTAAGTTCTATGATATCCCGAAAATCAGGAAGAATTATTAATATTGCATCGGTAACCGCAATGGCGGGCCGCGAAGGCCAAACAAATTATGCCGCTGCAAAGGCGGGCTTAATTGGGTTTACAAAGTCTTTGGCTAGAGAAGTGGGGTATAAAAATATTCTGGTGAATGCAATTATTGCAGGCTCAATCGATACAAAAATGATCAAAAAAGTACCTCGAGAGATCGTCGAGCGGATAAGCGAGTTTATTCCCCTTCGAAGAATTGGGCGGCCAGAGGAAGTGGGGAACGTCGTCTTATTTTTAGCTTCCGAATTGTCCTCATATATGACAGGTGCTGTCCTCAATATCAGTGGCGGAGAATATATGTAATGGGAACTTTACCTTTCAAAAGGAAGAAATAAGCATGAAAAATATTTCCGAGATAAACGCGTATGTGGCGCATCGAAAAGACATTACCGAACGACTCAAAAAAACCTTAATCCAAAAGCTCATGTTACAACTCGACGAAACCGAGCTCGACAACGATACGCCATTATTTGGATTAGGATTAAATCTGGATTCCATCGATACCCTGGAAATTTTAGTCGGAGTCGAGGAAGAATTTGGCATCTCGATCACAGATGAGGACATTGCGGCGTTTAGGTCAATTAATACGGTTGTAGATTGTATTCTGGAGAAAACCAGTCAACAAAATTCTAATCGCGTGGAGGAATAACCGTGTCAGTTAAAGCAAGTGAATTGATCTCATCCTTGGCATACGAAATAGTAAGAAAAAAGGTGGGCCTCTTTGATTTAAGTGATGTCGGCGTTTTTAAAATATCCGGGTCTCATGCAGAAACTTTTTTAAATCGCTTGTGCGGCGCAGATATTTCTTATCAAAAGGAAGAAAAGACGATAAATACCGTATTTTGTAATGAAAAAGGTGAAATCGTTTTTATCGGATGGATCTTGAAAGAAGAAGAAAGTTTTTCCCTTCATGTAGATTCTGAAAAAAGAGAATTCGCTAAAAAGTGGATATCCCAACAAAAAAAAGCCGAAAAGAATTCAGATCTGGAAATCTCGGATCTTTCGGAAGAAAAAGCCTGTCTCTCGTTAGTCGGACCCTTGGCCCAAAAAATAATGTTAACATTATTTGGCGAAGACATCTTGGGGCTTCCTTATTTAGGAATTGAAAAAAACACCAAGGTCTTGGCTACGGAAAGTTTAGTGTGCCGCTACGGATATACTGGTGAATACGAATACCGACTATTTTTCGAAAAAGAAAGGAAATCTGATTTCATCGATTTAATTGAAAGCGTGGGTGCTAATGATGGTCTTGGCAAACCAGATCGAAAAATTTTAGACCTGCTCATGCTTGAAATGAAATCGATTAATCAAAACATCGATCTTTCACCAACGATGACGCCTCTCCAAGCTGGATTGCATTGGATGCTCAATTTTAGAAAAGATCAATTTATCGGAAAAGAAGCATTGGTCCGTCAAAAAGAAGAAGGAACTTATTCCAAATTAGTGATGTTGCTGTCTTCAGAAGACAGCGTCTTTGAACCCGGGGCTAAAATTTTTCTAGATGACAGCACATCGATCGGAACGCTGATCCATCCGAGCTATTCACCCACTCTAAAACAATCAATTGCGTTAGGATTAATCGTGGCCGACTATGCCTGGCCAGGGATCCCGGTCAATATTCAAGACAAAGATAAAAAGAGCTGCCAATTTAATACGGTGTCTGCGCCGGTTTTTATTACACAATCCATTTTATCCGCGAGAGACTAATCGCTGATGACCTGGAATCAGGACTACCGTTGATGAATAGTGTGAAGTTTTAAAACCAAATGACACATGTATCGGATGTAGTCATTACAGGCATCAGCGCCGTATCACCCCTGGGGTTTACACCGGATTTAGTTTGGGAAGGACTGTTGTCTGGCATACCCTGTTATAAAAAAATTCGTCGCTTTGACCCATCACCTTACAACCTACAACTCGCAGGGGAAATCAACGATTTTTCAATCGGCGACTTTATGAGAAACCCCAAGTATCTGCGCTTGCCAAAAATTTCCCAATTTTCCTTGGTTGCAGCGGAGTTGGCCTTAAAAGATGCGGGCATCAACATGAAGAAAAGTGACCCCGCCCGAATCGGTATTTTTTTTGGAACAAGTAATGGCTCAAGTTATGCGACTCAGACGATTTATAATACCCTGATCCACAAAGGGCCCAAAAGCATCGATTCGGTTTTGGTACAGGAAACGGCATTTAATGCGCCTGCAAGTTACATCAGTATTGAACTTGGAATAAAAGGACCCACTGTGGCCTTCCCAATGGGCACCTTGAGCAGTGGATATGCCATCGATTTTGCCTTATCGATGTTAAAATCCGGAAAAATTGACTGTGCCTTGGTGGGCGGCGCAGATGAATATACCGAAGCGATCCACGAAGGTTTTTCCCACCTAAATCGATTGACAGGGTTAAAAGATAAAGACGTGATTTCCTGTCCCTTTGATCAACGTGCAAGCGGCGTCATCTTGTCAGAAGGCGCCAGTTTTTTCGTGCTTGAAACAAGGGCGCATTTTGAGTCCCGCCAATCCGAATCAAAGAAACCGTATGCGCAAATCGTATCGAATTGTTTAAGAAGCGATGCCTATAGATCTACCGATTTACAAAGAGATGGGAAAGGAATAAATGCGGCAATGAAGGGCGCGATTCAACAGGCGGGACTTACCCCGGATTTAATTGACGGTATCGTGGCGTTTGCTCATTCTCATCCCATATTGGATCTGGCGGAAGCGAGAGCGATCCAAACCCTTTTTAAAAATAAAGAGTGTCCGCCCGTGACCAGTATTAAGGGTGTCTTAGGCGAAATTATGGGCGCCTCACTTTTGTTTAATTTACTGGCCATGCTGTATATCTTTAAAACAAATCAGATACCCGCAACAGCAAATTTCCAGTCCACAAAACCAGAAATAAATCTACCCATCGTTTCAAAAAATATCGAAAAAACATGTCAGGTTTTGATGGCACCTTATTATTATTTTGGCGGAAACTGCGGTAGTTTAATCTTAAAAAGAGAGCCATCGTGAAGGTCGTAATTACCGGTATTGGCCTGATGACGGCATTTGGGAAAGGCGCAGATTGTTTTGTAAAGAATATCATTGACCAAAAAGATGGTATTACCACAATTGAACGATTTAACGCTGAAAAATATCGCGGCAACCAGGCGGGTCAAGTTCCATTGAGTCCCGGGCAAGCGTGGGATATGGCGGATTTGTTGGAAGCGGCGATAAAAGAAGCGCTGACCGATGCAGAATTAAGCATTGAAAATGACGCAACGGCGCCTTCCTGGATTGTCGGAACAAGTTACGGGTATTTAATCGATCGGGAACGGGTAAATCGGGCGATTTTAGGAAGAGATCCGGCACATGGCGCACACATAAACGGCCAGATCATTTCGATGGCCTGCGTGTCTTCAACCCATGCAATCGGTTTGGCAAAATATTATATTGAATCCCGAAAAGCGGACTGTGTCATTGTGGGTGGCGTCGAGATATTAAGAGAGGTGATTCATGCCGGATTTCATGCAGTCCGCGCCCTATCGCCCGATAAATGTTGCCCCTTTGATAAAAATAGAAAGGGTCTGGTTTTAGGTGAGGGCGCAGGGGTTCTGGTGATTGAAAGTCAACAGCGGGCGAATCAAAGAAAAGCCAAAATTTATGCCGAAATTGCTGGTTTTGGATCTGCCAGTGACGCCTTCCATTTAACTGCAGCGATTCCAAATGGAAAAGGATTGGAAGTCGCCATATTAAAGGCCTTAACACAAGCGCAACTCGACTCCAAGGATTTAGGTTACATTAATGCTCACGGGGCGGGGACCATCCAAGGTGATCGTGTAGAGTCTATCGTGTTTCAAAGGATATTTGGGGGCACTAAAAATCCAATTCCTGTGAGTTCAATTAAAGCAGCCATCGGACATACAATTGGTGCAGGGGGTGTGATTGACGTCGCCTTGTCCGGGCTGTGTCTCACAAAGAACTTTCTGCCCGCAACCTTAAATTTTAAGGAGCCTGAAAAAGAATTTTCACTCGACTATGTGACGGCGACCCGAGAAAAAAAAGTAGACACTGTGTTGTCAGTGAACTTCGCATTTGGGGGGAATAACGCCGCTGTGGTATTAAAAAAGGTTCGGCCGTGAGCGTATTAGTATGGGGAATTGGCGAAGCGATGCCATCCGATCTCCAGGATTTTTCAAAGATGAGCAAAAAATTTCTATCTGGAAACCTAGCGGGAAAGGCATTAAATAACGAAAATAAATTGATTTTAATCGCGACCTACCGAGCATTCATTCATTCAAAAATGGACATCAAGCACATGGATCAAGCAAAAATAAGCATCGTGATCCACACGAGTTTTGGCGGTTTAGAAAGTGTAGAGCAGTTTTCTTCAGGTATAAAAAAAAATAGTTTAAAGCCAAATAGTTTTGCTTGTTCATCTCCTTCGGTGCCGGCTTCGATTATTTCGATGTGTTGGGGTATTCGAGGCCCCAGTTTAACGGTGGTTTCCCCGAGATTTTCAGAAGAAGCCGTTTTAGAATCGGCGTCAGATTTAGCGGGAATAGATACGCCAGAATGGGTCATTTGTGGCTATTGTCACTTCTCGACCTTATCATCCGTCGAGTCGCAAAATCAGATGCAAAGCCAGCTGCCTGATTTTGCTAAAATTTGGATAACAAAATGGAAAATATAAACAATGGATGACAAAGTAGTGGTCAGTGGCGTGGGCGTCATCGCCTCAAATGGAGAAAATTTTATAGAATTTTCAGAAAACCTCTTAAATGGCATTTCAGGAATAAAAAAAATTCAAAGTTTTTCGACGGCCGAACTCCCATTTAAATATGGCGGAGAAATCGAAAATATTCCTTCTTTAGGATTGTCAAAAAAAGAAATGAGAAGATGGGATCGCTCAACCCGCTTAGCGATGAAAGCAGGAGACGAATCAATGAACGGGATTCGCTTGATATCCACACCGCCATATCGTCGCGCCATCGTGATGGGCGCTACCCTCGGCGGATCAGTTTCTGCGGGAAAATATTACCGGCTGCTAAAAGAAAAAAAACAAGTGAAAGCGTCGTTGTTGTTGGAATATGGCCTTTATACTGCGGGTTCTCACTTAAGCGCGAAATATAACTTTAAGGGACAAAACCTCGCAATTTCCACCGCTTGTTCATCGAGTAATATTGCCATCGGATATGCGAAGGATCTGATTAAAAGTGGCGTCGCGGACTTGGTGATGGCCGGCGGTGTGGATCCCTTTTCCGAACTGCCCTGGGCAGGATTTGGCGCCTTAAGAAATGTGGCACCCCTTTATCCCCAGCCCTTTGACAAAAATCGAAAAGGCTTGGTTTTAGGGGAAGGCGCCGGCATCTTAGTTTTAGAAAAATTAAGTCACTGTCTTAAGCGTGGCGGTAAACCACTGGCCATCATCAGTGGGTACGGCACCAGCAGCGACGCGTACCATATGACCGCGCCAGATATTACCGGAAAGGGACAGGCGCTTGCGATGAATTTGGCCTTGCAAGACAGCGGCTTAGACGTGACGGATGTAGACTACATTCAAGCTCACGGCACGGGGACCATCTATAATGATCTAGTCGAGACTCGGGCGATAAAACGCGTATTTGGCGAACGGGCCTACCAGATTCCAGTGACATCCATTAAAGCCATGATTGGCCATACATTGGGTGCAAGTGGGGTATTAGGCGTCATTGCAGCGATTGTGAGTTTATCTAAGAATAGGCTGATTCCCACGGTGAATTATGAAACCCCGGATCCGCAATGTGATTTGGATTACGTGCCGAATTTGGGGAGGGAGCAGGTCGTGAATCATGTGTTGGTGAATAACTTTGGCTTTGGTGGCAACAATTGCTCAATCATTGTCAGCAAATTTAACGGGTAAGGATAGACAATGGAAATAAAACGAAAAAAAATGATTTTTAACAGCGATGAAATAAAAGCGATATTGCCACAAAGATATCCCTTTTTAATGTTGGATCGCGTGATTGAAATTACCGATACCACTGCCGTGGGTATAAAAAATCTGAGCGTCAACGAAGCGTTTTTCGAAGGTCATTTTTCTAATAAGGCCATGATGCCCGGAAATTTGATTGCGGAATGTTTGGCGCAGATATCCGCATTTGTTGGTATTCCTTATCAAGATATGAAAGCAATTGGAAATGCGCCGCAAATTGGCATGTTGGTCGCCTCGAATATGAAATTTCTGCAACCTGCCATTCCCGGTGATTGCCTCCTGCTACAGGTGAAAGTAAGAAAACTGGCATTCGATATGGCAATCTTTTATGGCGAGGCAAGTGTAGAAGGGGAGACAATTGCAAAAGGTGAATTTACTATTGCATATCGCAGATGATATTAAGATTCATTTTTTTTTAATCCCGCAACTAAAAGAAAAAACAACAAAGTTTTACGAGTACCTATCGCCAAAAGAAAAAGAAAGGATTTCCCAATACAAGACCCTAGAAAAAAAAGAGAGATTTATCGTTTGCCGGGGGAAATTAAAAGAAGAATTGGCCGGCTATTTAGACAAGCGACCTTCCCAAGTCGAAATCCAATATTCTAAGTTTAATAAACCTTTTGTGGACGATGAATCCAAAATTCCGCTTCATTTTAATCTATCCCATAGCCAGGACCTATTGGCGATTGGCCTTTCTTTAAACACCGCCGTCGGAATAGATATTGAATATTGTCGGCCCAGAAAATCGATAGAGACCTTTGTTCAGAGATTCTATTCCCCAGAGGAATGCCGCTATTTTTTTTCATCCGATCTTTGTCAAAGAGACCCCATATTTTACCAACTATGGACCCTGAAAGAAGCCTATCAAAAAGCAAATGACCATCTTTTTTCGCAGAAGGCCTTAAAACATAGCACCCTACAAGGCTTATCTAAAAATGGCATGACAAAAAATGGTTGGAAACTCCAGGTAATGCCATTTGATCAAGAATTTAAAAATTATGTCGGTGCTTTTTGTTTTAAAAAGAGGCGAGGATGACCCATGATCTAGCCGCAATCCACTTTGGTGGGCATGACTGAGCAAGAACTGATCGATAATTACAGCCGCTATATTTAGGCCATTGCAGAGAGTAACAAGGGGACAGTCTCCCAGGTTTTAGAGAAAATTCGTTGTTGGTACAACGGGTATCGATTCTCAGAATCAGAATCCTGGGTCTACAATCCATGGTCCACCTTAAGTTTATTTAACACCCAGAAATTTAGTCCTCATTGGCATCTCACCGGCATACCCAAAATGCTCGTGGAAATCGTGAATCAGGACGTCGAAACTTTCTCTCAAAGAGACCCCTCTGATTTTGACTACATGCCCAATTTCAACATCATGAAATTTGATGCTTATGACATTGAGACCTTGAGCCAACCGCTCATTCCCTTGATGGTTCAAGCTGGATTTTTGACCATTAAAGATTATTTCTCTGATGCCGATCGCAGCGTTTATGCCATTGGCTACCCCAACTGGGAAGTGCGCTCCACTTTTACCAACATGATTTTGGATGCCCGTCTAAAAGTGCAAAATTAATCCGATCAGCGCATGATCGCCTTCGATATCCGCGATGCCATTTGGAGCAAAAACTTCGAAGCGCTCATCACGCATCTCAACGAATTAATCGCTAGTATCCCAGGTATCTTGCACACGCCAAAAGAAAGTTATTATCACAGCCTTATTCACATGGTCTTTCAGGTCTCCGGCCTCTCACTCCGATCAGAAGAATGGGTCGCCGGTGGTCGCATGGATACCGTTATCGAAGAACCTGATTGCTTTTACATTGTCGAATTTAAGTTTGGAAAACCGGCCGCTGAGGCCATCGGGCAAATTAAACATCGAAAATATTCGACGAAGTTCCCGAAGGAGTCAAAGCCTGTGACCGCGATTGGAATTTCCGTCGATTGTGAGGCGAAGTCTATTCGGGAGTCGTTGCTGGAAGTTTTGTAGCGTGGATAGCTGCAAAAATGTGTCTCGACAAGATTTTCCGACCCTTTGCTCTCACAATACCCGGTAATGCACCCGGTCTTCCAAGATACCTTGTGGGTGAGGTTTTGATGTATTTAGACTACTTAATGAAATGTTTTTTAAACGGAAGATTTTTTCCATTGGAATATCTATCAGAATGGTAGACGACCCCGATCACAGACGTACAGGAACTAGGAAAAAAGACAATAGAAGCGCTCCTGCGCTCACGCACTCTGGCTGGTTGCCAGATTGCTGACTCGCTTTCAGTCGCTTCAAAAGAGGAACCGATGGTTCCCCTTTTGGAAAACCCCTCCTTTTTTGGGTTAGTTGGGGGAAGGGTTGTGGGGAATGCGGGTAAAAAGAGTGGGTTTTATTTGATTAAAAATGATTATATTGGCAATGAAATCCGGATGGTAGCTTGATATTATATTACGTTAAATAAAATTGATCAATTTATCTATTGAATTAATTTGACATTATTTGTAAGGTTGGGTATCTATAGATTTGAGATTTTTTTAATAGACCGAAACACGAGAATCCGTCTTTTTACGAAGGAAACAAAATGACAGAGAAATTTTTTTTAAAGCCGGTAGAAACTGATGAAGAATCTAAGCGGCTATTGGATTGTTTTAAAGATTTTTATCAGACGCGATTTCAGTTTATTGTTCAGCGATGGGGCTATTCTGATGAAACGGCGAGCTTAGATGATTTTTTCGATTGGTTTAAGTATAAGGATGTGGATGAGTTCGTTTTTAAACGGATGACTGCGCATATATTAGACAAAGCGTGGGTGGCAGTGTTTACCCGATATTCGAGTCCGCCGTTTTCGAATGAGGAATTGGGGCAAGTGATAAGGGAAATGGCGAATGCGGTGATCAACCACGATCAAGTCCCATTCTTCAGTTTGCATTTTAATGGGGAGTTACAACAATATCCGGTGCTACACCCGGTCTTTCAAGATACCCTAGTGGGCGAAGTTTTGATGTATTT
>Ga0114967_10004434_pt1 | contig 11267 bp, 9 predicted proteins | sample M_130628_MF_Meta_FD_92639 | JGI IMG/M metagenome (GOLD analysis project Ga0114967, IMG submission 92639) | Freshwater microbial communities from Lake Montjoie, Canada to study carbon cycling - M_130628_MF_MetaG | ecosystem: Environmental > Aquatic > Freshwater > Lake | place: Lake Montjoie... | reverse complement strand
GTCAGCACCAGGCCCTGGGCGGTCTCCAGGCCGATGGAATGGACATCGGGCAGGAACATCAGCAGCGCGGCGAGCTTGATGCCGCGGCGGGTCACGCCGAATTCGGAGGCCTGCTTGATGCTGTTGATCAGGTCAGCACCCGCATTGGCGAAGCCGATCACCTTCGGCCGCGCGGCCTGGGCCTGGAGCAGGAAGGAGGAGAAATCGGTCGTCGCCGGGAAGGGGTAGCGCACCGCGCCCAGCACCCGCCCGCCGGCATTGCGGACGAAATTGCCGGTGTCACGCTCCAGCGCATGGCCGAAGGCATAATCGGCGGTGATGAAGTACCAGCTATCGCCGCCCGCACGCACCATGGCAGCGCCGGTGGACTTGGCCAGCATATAGGTGTCGTACATCCAATGGATGGTGTTGGGACTGCACTGCGCGCCCGTGAGGTCCGAGGTGGCGGAGCCGGTGTTGAGATAGGCCTTGTTTTTCTCGCGCGCGACGTTGTTGACGGCGAGGCCGACCGAGGAGGTCGGGACGTCGACGATAACATCCACGCCCTGGTCATACCATTGGCGGGCGATATTGGCGCCGACATCGGGGCGGTTCTGGTGGTCGGCGTTGACGACTTCCACGTTGAAGCCGCGCTGGCCGAATTCCGCCACCGCCTGCTGGGTGCACATCACGCCGTAAGGGCCCGAGAGGTCGCGATAGGGGCCGGACTGGTCGTTCAGCACGCCAATACGGATGGTGTTGGCCGCCTGGGAGCGGGCCGAACGAAAGGGCAGCGCCCCCGCGGCGGCGGCACCCAGAACGGCACGGCGATCAATATTCATCATGGACCTCTACTCCCTGTTGCCAGAGGGGGCGGTCTTGCATGCCGCCCTGCCCCCGTGTGGTTGAAAAAGACGAAACTCAGCCGCGCGAAAGGGCGCAACCGCCATCGGCCAGCGGCCGGAAGCTGTCAGCCGCCGTGGTGGTGCCGAGCAGCTTGTAATAATCCCAAGGGGCACGGCTTTCGGCCGGGGCCTTCACCTCGAAGAGGTAGGAGGGGTGCAGCTTGCGGCCATCGGCGCGGATACTGCCGGGGCCGAAGGCATCATCATCGCAGGGCATAGCCTTCATCCGCGCCACGGCATCGCTGCCGCTGGCTTTGGCCGCGGCCACGCCCATATCGCTCACCGCCTTGAGGTAATGCAGCACCGAGGCATAGCAGCCCGCCTGCACCATGGTCGGCTTGTTGCCGCCGGGCATGGCGCCGAGACGGTTGGTCAGCGCCCGGGTGCGGTCATTCAGATCCCAGTAGAAGGTCTCGGTCAGCACCAGGCCCTGGGCGGTGGGCAGGCCCAGGGAATGCACATCTGTGATGAAGACCAAAAGCCCGGCCAGCTTCACCCGCCCGCCGCGGGTGAGGCCAAATTCAGCCGCCTGCTTGATGGAGTTGATGGTGTCGCCCCCCGCATTGGCCAGGCCCACCACCTGAGCGCGGCTGGACTGGGCCTGCAGCAGGAAGGAGGAGAAATCGGTCGTCCCTGGGAAGGGGGTGCGCACCGAACCCAGCACGCGGCCACCGGCGGCACGGACGAAATCCGCCGTGTCGCGCTCAAGGGCGTGGCCGAAGGCATAGTCGGCGGTGACAAAGAACCAGCTTTGCCCGCCGGCGCGCACCATGGCGCCGCCGGTGGAGCGGGCCAGCATCCAGGTATCATAGGTCCAATGCACGGTGTTGGGTGAGCAGGCGGAGCCGGTCAGGTCCGAGGTGGCGGCGCCTGAATTCAGGTAGACCTTGTTCTTCTCGCGCACCAGATTGTTGACGGCGAGCGCCACTGAGGAGGTGGGCACATCAACCACCACATCAATGCCGTCACGGTCGATCCATTGGCGGACCACAGTGGAACCGACATCGGGGCGGTTCTGATGGTCGGCCTGCACCACCTCGACATTGATGCCGCGCGCCGCCAGGCCGCTCTCCTGGATGGCGAGGCGAACGGCGTGGGTGGAGCCCGGGCCCGAGAGGTCGCGATAGGTGCCCGATTGGTCGTTCAACACGCCGATACGGATGGTATTGGCGGCTTGTGCGCGGGCTTTACCCGCAGCCAAGAGAGGGGTTGCGGCGGCAGCGCTTATAAGATGGCGTCGGTTCATGCTCATTTAAAACTTCCTAAAGACATATTCAGACGCCGAGATACTGGTGCAAACGGTTCATTGCGGCCGCGAGTTCGTGATTGGCCACGTGGTCCACGACAACGCCGTGGTCCATGACATAATGCCGGTCCGCCACGGTCTGGGCGAAACGGAAATTCTGCTCGACGAGGAGCACGGTGAAGCCGCGTTTTTTCAGCTCGCGAATGGTCACGCCGATCTGCTGCACGATCACCGGGGCGAGGCCTTCGGAGGGTTCATCGAGCAGGAGGAGTTTGGCGCCGGTGCGCAGGATGCGGCCAATGGCCAGCATTTGCTGCTCGCCGCCAGAGAGTTTGGTGCCCTGGCTGCGGGCGCGTTCCTTGAGGTTGGGGAAGAGGGTGTAGATTTCCTCGACGCTCATCCCGCCCGGTGCGATTTGCGGCGGCAGCATCAGGTTTTCGGTGACGTCGAGGGAGGCGAAAATGCCGCGCTCCTCTGGGCAATAGGCGATGCCGGCGCGGGCGATGATGTCCGAGCGCGCGGCCACCAATTCCGTGCCGTTGAACTTGATCGAACCGGCCCGCCGCCCGGTCAGGCCCATGATGGCGCGCAGGGTCGAGGTCTTGCCGGCGCCATTGCGGCCGAGCAGCGTGATGACCTCGCCCTGATTGATGTGGATATCCACGCCGTGCAGCACGTGGGATTCGCCGTACCAGGCCTCCAGGCCTTTCACACTCAGCATCGGCTCAGCCATGCGCTTGCTCCGGAACACCGACAGAGGCGGGATCGGTGCCAAGATAGGCGGCGATCACCTCGGGATTGGCGGAGACCGAGGCATAATCACCCTCGGCCAGCACCTGGCCACGGGCGAGTACGGTGATGGTGTCGCACAGGCCCTCCACCACCTTGAGATTGTGTTCGACCAGCAGCACGGTGCGGCCGACCGAGACGCGGCGCACCAGCGTCACGATGCGGTCAACATCCTCGGCCGTCATGCCGGCTGTGGGTTCATCGAGCAGCATCATCGTCGGCTCCATGGCCAGCGTCGTCGCCATCTCGAGGGCGCGTTTGCGGCCATAGGGGAGTTGGCCGGCGGAAAGGGCGGCATATTCGGTGAGGCCGACATCCTCAAGCAGCGCCATCGCCCGGTCATCATATTTTGATAGCAGCGAGGCGGGGCGCCAGAAATCGAAGGAATTGCCGCGCGCGCGTTGCAGCGCCACGCGGACATTCTCCATCACGGTCAGATGCGGGAAGACCGCCGAGATCTGGAAGCTGCGTACAAGGCCCAGCCGCGCAACCTCGGCCGGCTTCAAGGCGGTGATGTCGCGGCCATCATAGCGGATGCTGCCGCGGGTGACGGGCAGGAACTTGGTCAGCAGGTTGAAGCAGGTTGTTTTGCCCGCGCCATTTGGCCCAATAAGGGCGTGGATGGAGCCGCGCCTGACGCGCAGATTGACGCCGGAGACGGCGGCAAAACCGCGAAACTCCTTCGTCAGCCCTTCGGTCTCCAGGATCGTATCGCTCACCCGGTTGCTTCTCCCAATTATATCATCGCGATGGTTCAACCCCGCGCATTACCTGATCGTTATGGCGATGTGTCCGGAATGTGGCAAGCGGTGAAAAGCAGCTTTCGCGGTGATGGATGAGTTCACGACTGGCGTGCCAGCGGCATGCCTGTGAACATGGCCGAAGAGCGCCCCTGAAGGCGGCTGGCGGCATTCATCGCAGGCCATCGCTGCCTGTGATATCGGCCAGATGGAGCCCGCCGATTCGTGGCAGCGGGCGGCCGCCGGCGGCCAGGGCGAGACAGACCAGGATCTCATCGGCCATTGGCGCATCGGTCACCCGCGCCTCGATCGCGTCAAAATGGCTGCTGACGAAGGCCGCGTCCTTGTGGCCCAGCGGCACATCGATGGTGGCACCCATCCCTGCCCGCTTCTTGGCCGAGGGGATGATGGCAGCGCCGCCACCCAGCGCGCGGCGCACCGGCGCGCCCATTTTCGGGTGCAGCAGGGCTGCGGCGTGCTCCAACTCGCCCGCCTCGCCCACAATGGCGGCCTTGCCATAGCCCTGTGCGGGGGCGCCGAGCGCGGCAAGCGCCTTTTCCACCAAGAGCCCGCCCAGCGCCTCGCCGGTGTCGATCAGCAGCGTCAGATCCGGGTTGAAATGCCCGGCCAACGGGTTTTTCAGCACGGCGCAGGCCACGGCGCGACGGATCGGCGGGTGGATGTCCTGCTCCATTTCGACCAGGCATTCCTCGACCCAGGTGACGAGTTTGCGGATTTTCATGCAGGGCTCCATGGCCGGCGATGCTGATGGCAGGATGGGCTGAGGCTTTGGGGCATGCCAGGCCCCCCGAACGCGGCCACCTATTGTGGCGCGGCGCGGCAAGACGCGCCATGCCGGTGATGGTCACACCGCCATGGCCGCCGGCATTGCTGAACCATGGACGGATAAGGGTGATCGGCATTCGAAAGCCTCGCAAACGCCGAGCCAGCCTATTGGTGGGTTGAGTGCGGCGCAAACTGCCCGATAGTGGGGGGATGGAGCGATATCGCGGGCCAGACATGCTGACCATGATGCTCGACATCCGGGCCGGGCGCAGGATGGGGGCGCGGTGGCTTTGGCCTGAACGCCATCATGGCTTGGCCGGTCAGGCTGCATATGGGGCTGGCAGTCACCGGCATGGGGTGGCGTCGTCGGGCACCGAGGCGCCATTGCATGGGGGGCTGGGGAGATATGCCGCTGCGTCCCCGCCCGCTGCTGCCTGCCCGGGAGGGCTGCCATGACCTGGCGCCGCGCCCTGAATGCGCACAGCCTGCCTGATGGCCGGCTGAGCCTGGAGGATGGGCCGATCCATCTGCTGATCGGGGTGGAGGGCACTCCGGCCGGGGTGCGGGCCGGGCAGGCTGCGGCCGGGCAGCGCCTGCTGGGGCTTTTGCCAGCGCTTCACGAGGAATGGGCGATGCTGCACCAAACCCTGCGCGAGCCCATGCCCGCTTTCCGCCACCCCGTGGCTCAGCGTATGGCCGAAGCCTGCTGGCCGCACCGGCTGGATGATGTCACCCCCATGGCGGCGATGGCCGGCGCGGTGGCCGAATATGTGCTCGAGGCGGTGAGCATGCAGCCCGGGGTGCAGGCGGCCCATGTGAATAGTGGTGGCGATATCGCCATACACCTCACCGGGCGGGCCAGCCTGCGGGTGGGGCTTTGTGGTGACCTGGCCGCCAGTGGCAGGCCCGATGGGCTGGTGCTGTTGCGCGCGGGTGATGGGGTGGGTGGTGTGGTCACTGCCGGTTGGCAGGGGCGCCGCTTTTCGCGCGGGATCGCCGATGCGGTGACGGTGCTGGCCGCACGCGCGGCGGATGCCGAAGCGGCGGCGGCGATCATCGCCAATGCGGTGGATGCGGCGCATCCGGGCATCCTTCGCCGCCCGGCCAATAGCCTGGACCCCGACAGCGACCTAGGCGCACTGCCGGTGACGGTGGCGGTGCGGCCGCTGCCCAAGGTTCTGGTGCTGCTGGCGCTGGAACGCGGCGCGCGGGTGGCCGAGCGGCTGGCCGGGCGCGGGCTGATCGGCGCCGCATGGCTGCGGCTGCAGGGCGAGAGTAGCACCGTGGGTGACATCAACGTCACCAGCTTGCCGCTTGCCTCAGGCGATGCGTCATTGCAATGATGTATCGGTTTTGAGGAAGGCGAGTGCTGGGATGGACAACAACAAGACACTCGGCCGACGGCTGCTCGCGCTGCGGGTGGCGAGCCTGGGCGGCGCTGCGGCGGCAGGCTCCTCTGTCGCCATGGCGCAGGGCGTGAAGTCCGGCCGGCCGCGCAGCGGGCTGACCGATAGCGACCCGAATGATGAGCCCAATAATGGCCGCGGGGGCCCGCCGCCCAACCGGCCGCAAGGCCCGTCGGACGCTGACCCAAATGACCCGCCGGGCGGTGGGAATAGTGGCCAGCGGCCGCAGGGGCCATCGGATTCTGACCCGAATGACCCGCCGGGTGGTGGGCGGGGCGGTGGCCAGCGGCCGCAGGGGCCTTCGGACGCCGACCCGAATGACCCGCCGGGTGGTGGGCGTGGCGGTGGCCAGCGGCCGCAAGGGCCTTCGGATGCGGATCCGAATGACCCGCCGGGCGGCGGCCGTGGCGGCGCCCAGCGCCCGCAGGGGCCCTCCGATTCCGACCCGAATGACCCACCGGGTGGCGGCCGTGGTGGCGCCCGCCCGCCGGTGAAGGGGCCCAATGCGCCCCCGGCCGGCGCCCCGGTGGCGCCGGCTCCACCACCGCCGCGGCCCAGCAAGTAGCGGGGCCGCGGGTTACCCCGCGACGTTATGCCGCGCCGTTACCCCGCCCGGCGCGCCTTGTCATAGGGCGCGTAGGGCGGGTGTTCGCCGATTGAGACCATGTCGATCTCCACCAGCACTGGGCCGGGTGTGGCAAAGGCCCGTGCGAGGGTGGGGCCAAAATCCTCGACGCTGGAGACCCGCATGCCCGGCAGCCCGGCCAGCTTGGCCAGTTCCATCAGGTCCGGCCCGCGCAGATCGTGATAGAAGCGCCGGCCGGCGGCGAAATCCTGGATGTGGCGGATCACGCCATAGCCGGCATCGTTCATCACCATGATGATCAGTTCGGCCTGTTCCTGCACGGCGGTGAAGAGCTCGGGCATATTCACCGCGAAGCCGCCATCACCCACCATGGCGATGGTCTTTCGGCCCTGCCCGCCCAGCGCCGCGCCAATGCCCAGCGGCAGGCCGGGGCCGATGGCAGCCCCCACCGGATGCACCGCATCACGCGCGCCCAGCACCTGCAGGATGCGGTTGCCCCAGGATGAATTGCTGATCGTGATATCGCGCACCCAGAGCGCATCGCGCGGCATGACCGCACGCAGGGTGGCTGGAAAACTCTCATAGGGGCCGAGGCCTGCGGCATAGGCCGCGGTGGCGCGGGCCTTGAGGGCTGCGAGTTCGGCCTGGAATTGCGGGGGCCTGGGCGCCAGCGCATCGGCCAGGGCATGCAGGGTGAGCGCCGCATCGCCCTGCACGAAGAGCGCATTGGGATAGGTGCGGCCATTGGCGGCGGCGTCGATATCGACATGGATGAGCGGCTGGGGCAGCCCGATTGTGAAATCCTGCGTCTCATGCCCGCGCAGGCGGCTGCCCACCACCACCATAGCGTCGCAACCACGATAGAATTCCTGCACCAGGGCGGAGCCATTGCCGTTCAGCCCGCCGAGCGTGCGGGGGTCATCCTCGGCGATGATGCCGCGGCCATTCCAACTGGTCACCGCGCCGAAACCCAGATCGAGCAGGCGTTGCGCCGCCGGGCCCGCGCCCTTGGCGCCATTGCCCAGCCAGAGCATGGGCCGCTTTGCATCGCGCAGCATGGCGATGGCGGCGGCCAGCGCCTGGGGTTCGGGCGGCAGGGCTGGCGGCAGGGCCAGGCTGAAGGCGGCCCAATCCGGCCTTGCCACTTCGGTGCGCTGCAGATCGATGGGGATTTCCAGCGAGACCGGACCGGTGGGCGCGGTGAGAGCGGCGGTGGCGGCGGCGGTCAATACGCCCAGCGCCTCTTGCGCTGAGCGCAGGCGAAAGGCCTGTTTGGAGACCGCGGCCAGCATGGCCGTCTGGCCGGGCACGTCATGCACGGTGCCCATGTCACGGTCGATATGCCGGGTTGCGGTCTGGCCGGTGATATGCAGCACCGGGGAGCCGGCGAAGCGGGCCTCGACCAGCCCCGGCACCGCATTGGCGGCCCCCGGGCCGGTGGAGGTGAAGAGCACGCCCAGGGAGCCGGTCACCCGGGCATAGGCATCGGCCATATGCGCGCCACCCATCTCGCCGCGCGCCATGACGTAGCGCACGGCATTGCGCTGGCTGAGCGCGTCGAGCATCGGGATATTGTGCACCGAGACGATGCCAAAGGCCGTCGTCACGCCCACTGCCGGCAGGAATTCTGCCACCAGATCACCCACTGTATAGGCCATGTTTCTTCCCTGTCTGTCCTGGCCGCCCGGGTTCAGCCCGCGCGGATGTTTCTCGCCCTGATCAGGGCGCCCCATTTGGCGCTTTCGCGCAACTGGTAGGCGCGAAATTCTTCCGGCCGGCCGGCAATGGGCGTGACACCCTGGCCGAGCAGCCTCTCTCGCACTGTGGGATCGGCCAGCGCCGTGGCGAAGGCGGTGAAGATTCGGCCGACCAGAGGCGCTGGCGTCTCCGGCGGCGCGAAGGCGGCGAAATCGGTGCTGCTTTCAAATCCGGGCAGGCCGGCCTCGGCCAGGGTGGGCACTTCGGGGGCCAGGGGCGTGCGGCTGGCGGTGGAAACACCCAATGGCCGCATGGTGCCGGCGCGCAGATGCGGGATGGCGGTGATGGCATCGACAAAGGTGACCTGCACCTCGCCGGCCAATTGCGCCTGCGCCGCGGGCGCGCCGCCGCGATAGGGCACATGCAGCATGTCGAGGCCGGCCATTTGCATCAGCAATTCGGTGGCCAGATGGCTGGTCCCGCCATTGCCCGAACTGGCATAGGAGAGCCGCCCCGGATTGGCCCTGGCATAGGCAAGAAAGCCGCGGAAATCCGAGAAGGGCTGTGAGGGATGCGCCACCAGCATCTGCGGCGTGGTGGCCAGCAGCGAGATGGGCACCAAGGCCGCGTCATCATAGGGCAGGCTGCCCATCAGATGCGGCGCGATGGCATAGGTGGAGTTGGTGCCGGCCAGCAGCGTATAGCCATCGCCCCGCGCCCGGGCGACATAGGCATGGCCCAGCGTGCCGGTGGCGCCGCTGCGGTTTTCCACAACGAAGCCCTGGCCGGCGGCGCCCGCCATAAACTGGGTGATCACCCGCACCAGGCTGTCGGTGCTGCCGCCGGCCGGCCAGGCCACCACGACATTGACCGGGCGATTGGGCCATTCCGCCTGGGCGAAGGCTGGGGGGGCCAGCATGGGCGTGGCGAGGGCGGGTGTGGCGAGGATGGGCAGGAGGCGTCGGGGCAGGCGCATGGGTCGCTCCTTCAGGGCAGTTCTATGACCAGGTTCATATGGCCATCGATATGGCAGGCGGCGCCGGGGGGGATGACGCATGTGCTCTCGCGCTCCTCCACCAAGGCCGGGCCCTGGAAAGCAAAGCCGGGCGCCAGGGCGTAGCGATCGAGCACCGCGGCCTGCACCTCGCCATGGCCCTCGAAGCGCACAGCGCGGCGGCCGCGTTCGGCCGGGCCGGTGGTGGCCTCACGCCGCAGCGAGATGTGCTGGGCGGGGGCGCTGGCAGAGAGGCGCCAGGTGAGCGCCTCAATTGGTGCCTCCTCCACCACGCGGGAGAAGCGCTCGCGATAGGCGGCGAAGAAGCTGTCGCGCAGCATGGGCAGATCATCGGCCGAGAGGCTGAGGCTGGGCAGCTTCACAGGGATTTCAAAGCCCTGGCCGACATGGCGCATCTCGGCCACGGCGGTGTAAATGATGGCATCGCGCGCCGCGCCGGCCTCGAGCAGCAGGGCCTCGCATTCGGCCCGCATCTCGGCGTAGAGGGCGTTGATGGCGGCGTAATCCAGCCGCTCCAGCCGGCCGACTAGGCTGCGCACCGCATCGGTGGCCGGGGGCGCCACCAGGAAGCCCAGCGCCGAGGCGACGCCAGCGCCCAACGGCACCAGCACCCGCTTCATCTTCAATAGCCGCGCCAGATTGCAGGCATGCACCGGGCCGGCGCCACCGAATGCCACCAGCGTGTAGCGCCGCGGGTCACGGCCCTTCTCGGCCAGATGCATGCGGGTGGCGGCGGCCATGGTTTCATCGACGATGCGGCTGATGCCCAGCGCCGTATCGGCCACCGCCATGCCAAGGGCGGCGGCCACCCCCTTCTCCACCGCGCGCAGCACCAGCCCCTGGTCCAGCGCCATTTCGCCGCCGAGGAAATGCGCGGGGTCGAGCCGACCCAGCAGCAGATCGGAATCGGTGACCGTGGGTTCGGTGCCGCCCTGGCCGTAGCAGACCGGGCCGGGCCGGGCGCCGGCGCTGCGTGGGCCCACCTTCATCAGGCCGGAGCCGGGTTCGACGCGGGCGATGGAGCCGCCGCCTGCGCCGATCTCGATCATATCCACCACCGAGACCTTGAGCGGCAGGCCTGAGCCCTTGGCAAAGCGGCGCACCCGGCCGGCCTCGAAATCATGCTTGTGGTCGGGCGCGCCATTCTCCACCAGGCACATCTTCGCGGTGGTGCCGCCCATGTCGTAGCTGACCACGGCATCGAGCCCGGCGAGGCGAGCGATGAAGGCCGCCGCCATGGCACCGGCGGCGGGGCCGCTTTCGATCAGCCGGATGGGGAATTCCTTGGCCTCGCGCAGGGAGGCGATGCCGCCGGCGGAGAGCATGACATAGAGCGAGCCGGTGAAACCGGTGGCGCGCAGATCGGCCTCCAGCTTGGTGAGGTAGCGCTGCATGCGCGGCTGGACATAGGCATTGGCGCAGGCGGTGGAGGTGCGCTCGTATTCGCGAATCTCGGGTGCGACGGCCGAGGAGAGGGTGAGGGGAATATCGGGATGGGCGGCGCGCAGGATCTCGGCGGCGCGGCGCTCATGGGCTGGGTTGCGGTAACTGTGCAGGAAGGCGATGGCGATGGCCTCCACCCCCTGCCCCACCAGATAGGCGGCCTCACGCAGAAGGGCTGGCTCATCGAGGGGGAGCAGTTCCTCACCGTCAAAGGCCATGCGCTCTGGCACCTCGCGGCGCAGGTGGCGCGGCACCAGGATGGGGGGCGGCTCCAGGAAGAGGTCATAGAGATCGTAGCGGATTTCGCGACCGATCTCGAGGGAATCGCGAAAGCCCGCCGTGGTCAGCAGGCCGACACAGGCCCCGGTGCGCTCGATCACCGTATTGGTCACCAGCGTGGTGCCATGGACGATGGAGTGGACATCGGCGGGGGTGAGCCCGGCCTCGCGCAGGATGCGCGCCACGCCCTCGGTGATGGCGCGGGAGGGGTCGTCGGGCGTGGTGAGCAGCTTGCCGGTGCGGGTGATGTTTTTGGCCGCGTCATGCAGGACGAGGTCGGTGAAGGTGCCGCCGACATCCACGCCGATGCGGGCGCCGGCTGCGGGGGCGATCTGGGCGCTCATGAACGGTATTCCTTGGCGCCGGCCTCGGTGATGATGCCATCGCGCAGATCG
>Ga0114967_10004431_pt1 | contig 11281 bp, 10 predicted proteins | sample M_130628_MF_Meta_FD_92639 | JGI IMG/M metagenome (GOLD analysis project Ga0114967, IMG submission 92639) | Freshwater microbial communities from Lake Montjoie, Canada to study carbon cycling - M_130628_MF_MetaG | ecosystem: Environmental > Aquatic > Freshwater > Lake | place: Lake Montjoie... | reverse complement strand
AGATTGGAATCGATAATATTATTTCAAGTTTACGCAAAATATTTGGAGCAAAAGACCCCGAAATAAATGAGGGACCGCCCTCACCACCAATTGTTCCGGTGCCTTCCCCAAGTGATATTGCAGTTGAAAATACAATGTCGAGTAAAAGTATATTCAATAAAATTTTACCACCTTCTAGAAACAGGGAAGTATTTAATGTAAGTACAAATGAATATACATATTATGATGCCGAGCCTCTATGTCGTGCCCTAGGTGCCGAGTTAGCAACATATAGTCAAGTTAAAGATGCTTGGGATAAGGGAGCAGACTGGTGTAATTATGGATGGGTAAAGGGACAAGCTGCAGTCTATCCTACCCAGAAAGAAACCTGGAATAAACTTCAGCATGGACCTGAGGATGAAAAACACGCTTGTGGAAATCCTGGTGTAAATGGTGGATATTTCGATAATCCTGAAATGAAATTTGGTGTTAATTGCTACGGTGTAAAACCACCACAATCCGAACATGATCAAGAGTTATTAATGAAACAAGGAAATATTCCTAAGACTGTTCCTCTACTGAAGATTGATGAGAAAGTTCAAGAATTCAAAAAGCAATCGGATAGTTTAGGTCTTCTACCTTTTAATGACGATAAATGGCTGCAGTAAATATTAATCTTCTTTTCTACTATTTTTATATGATATATACTTATTCATATGGTCTAATATATATGGATCAATATTCTTTTCTTTCTTTGTAATTTCATCATCTAAATCACTAGAATTATCTTCTACATATTCTAAATATGCTACTGATTTTTCTAGATTAGTATACTGATATGCTAAAAGAATAATTTTTCCTAAAAATCCACCTTCTTTGCTAAAAAATAATCCATCAAATATATCATCCCAATAATCTAAAAAAGCATTCCAATTATCGTATGTTATTACATAATTAAAATGCTGCCAATGTTCATTATATTCATTATTACTTACAATATAAAAGTCGTATAATTTATCCGTATCAAAAAAGAATAACATACTTGCTATAGTATTCTCAATCACTTCAATACTTTTACTTAGAAAATATCCATTTTTAAAGATAAAAGGAACATATCCTTCTCTAATAAATAGACTAATTGCTCTATTACGTGATATATATCCATACTTATATGAGAATATCTCTTCATTCTGCCAGTCTGAAAATCTGTTTTTTATAATTGAATTATACATTCTTAATTATTTATACTGATTTGTTCTAACTATATGAAGTATCTAATGTTTAAACTACTCACAAACGACTAGTCACAAACACCTACTCCTTTGGAGTAGGTTGTTGATCCACCCTAGTCACAAACACCTACTCCTTTGGAGTAGGTTGTTGATCCACCCTAGTCACAAACACCTACTCCTTTGGAGTAGGTTGTGGAGGCAACTGAGGAATCTTCTTTAACTTAAAACTTGTTTCAACCGTTCTAGAAGCTTTTATAAATTTTAATAGCTCACTTGTTTCGTCTACCTTTTTTTTATTACCATAGTAATTATGTAATGATTCTTCTAACGATTTAAATGTAAGTGGGGAAGAATGTTTTTCTTCAACTATTTTTAGTTTACCTCCAACAATTTGAATTATAGCGTTTTCCATTTTATTCTTTTTTAATTCTTCAATAATTCGCTTTTCATAATCATCACGAACAGCACGAGCATTTTGTGTCTGCTTATAAAATTGAGATGCTAAATTATCATAATGAACATAATTACGTATTAGACTTGCTATATCTTCTTTTTGTATAATACTCATTACTAAAAGATGTTTTAAAAAGGTTTTTCTTTTTACGCTCGGGATGTTATACTGGAACTCTTTATATCATAGTATATAAATATACAGATTGTAACAATACATAGTATCATAACAATGAATAGAACAGAAGTTAAAATAATGTAAGGAAAAATTCTTTCTAGTATATGATTTAACATAGGTTCAATTAAATATATTTGTATATACTTACGATTATCATCTGTATTAAGTTTTATAAATACTTTATTTATAAATTTTTGTATAGAATCAGCCATATTATATATGCCTAAAGGTTTTTGAATAATATATCGCAGATGTATTTCACTAATCCAGTATGGAATAGTTCTAAAAATTTATATAAAGTTGAATTTATACCATCGTATGATTTTGAATATAATGAATATCATGATATTAATAATATTATAGCATCATATGTTCCCGATGAAAAATCAAGTGAATTTAAAGATGTTGTAAATAATATTGCCGAAAAAATTTTTACAGATGGAGATAAATGGTTTTCATCTCCTATCAAGCCTACTGTCTTCTTAAAAAGAGTATCTCATACATTTTCAATCCCGTCACTATCCAATAACTACGGAGCAAGAATGTTAAGAGTTATTTTTTCTCCAATAACTCTTCATATACAAGCAAATAAATTTGAGATTATTTGGAAGGCACGTTTTGAAAAGTATGAACCTATCATATCAAACATGATTGAATTTACAGAAGATTTAACTCAGCCAGAGCCAACAAGAACAATTGTAATTCAATCTCATCCGGCAGATATTGAATTAGTTGAAAATGAAGAAATCCCTTTTGATAGTTCCGAGGCAGAAATAAAATTATCATCCCGAGCAATCTTTAAAAGACGTGTTCGTGAAGCAAGGCTAAAGGCATCCATTGCAACCATGAAAGCTGAACAGATGGCAGAAAAGTATTTCCGACGCTATGGAATTCACACGGATTTGGACGCAGAATCAGAACTTTCATTTGATTCAGAAGAAGGAGATTCTGAATAAGAATCAAAAAAATATACGCTTACATTATTACAGAAGCAAAGATGGCATCCAATAAAACTGCTCAGAATATTGCAACTGGATTATTCGTCGTGGGTATAGCTATATTAGCGTTATATATACTGAATCCATCACTTTTTGGTAAGAGAGAAGGATTCCAATCTACATTATCCGCGGCATCTAACTATTCTGTTCCTGCTGGACAGAACGCGGTTAGCGGAGCTACAGCTACACAAGAAGTAACAGGAGCCCCAGAAGTAGCACCAGGTAATCCTTCTGGTCCTGCCGACTTTGGTGACGCCCAAGCTCCTTCAGGCTGCTACCCTCGTGACCAGTTAACACCATCTGAACTCTTACCTAAAGATGTAAACAGCACTTGGGCTGAACAGAACCCTATGGGAACTGGTTCTTTAGCTGGTAAAAACTTCTTATCGGCTGGTGCATTAATTGGTGTAAACACAGTTGGTCAAAGTTTAAGAAATGCCAACTACCAGTTACGTTCTGAGCCCCCGAACCCCCAGGTCCCCGTGTCTGTCTTCTTAAACAGCACTATTGAACCCGATGTAAATCGTCGCAATTTAGAAATTGCTTAAGCATATAGTTTAACAGATAAAAGATAAGATATAGTATATTTTATTCTTTATAGGTCATAGTATGGATTTCAATCCTATTAATGGGATTAAAAAACTTTTTGGACTAGGAAAATACCCATTAGTATATGTTAAAAGTTCAGTTGATAGTAAAGAATATCTAGTTCGTGATATGCCTGATAAACAGGCGGCCGCAGATTTAATGGCAAAAGTAAGACTACGTCTCAAGAAATTAAAAATACTTTTAGAATCCAAGTTTCCTGATAAGCCACAGGTAAAACAACTTATTAAGAATTTTGAAGCAGATCCATCTCGTTTTTATGAATCAACACCTGACGCAGATCTAACAAGTTATAGTGTGAATAAAGGTGAATCAATTCATCTATGTTTACGACATCGAGAAAAAGATAATGAAAGTTTAGTCCCTGAGGATGTTATGATGTTTGTTGCTATTCACGAGATGGCACATATGATTACAAAAAGTATAGGTCATGAACCAGAATTTTGGAATAATTTTGGATGGTTATTAAAAGAAGCTGAAACTGGTGGTTTATATAAAGCACAGGACTTTAAAGCTCATCCAGTAAAATATTGTGGCATGTCAATCACAGATCAACCATCGTATGATTCTTCAAAAGATGGAACTGATTTATCATTAGGTACACTAGGATAATGGAAACTCCGACAATGAAAGAAAAGTTTGAAAGTTTTATTAAGAAAATAATTAAACCTAAATTACTAAAAACGTTAACACCTATTTCTATAAAAGTTACAAGAGGTGATTCTGAGATAATAGTGGAAACTTACCCATTTTTTACTATTAGTGATTTAAAACTTGCTATCTATGAAAAGTTTGATAGTGAAGATTATGCCGCACCAAATAATCAGCTAATCTATCTTATTAAAGGACAGGGTGTTCAGCCTATAGATTTTAATTGGAGAACTACGCTATTAAAAAATCCAAAAGATGATGTTATAAATGATAATTTTATAAATCCAGATGGTTCCAGAAGAAATATTCCAATCGTTTTAAATGATAATTTATTACTTGAAAGCAAATTAATAAGTAACAAGATAAATCTTCTTTTTTATAGAGATGTTGAAAAATACATAGTTGAAAATAGACCACTATCTGAAAAGACATTTAATGGGAAATTATACCCTTATTTTCCTTTTTTAAAAAATGGTGTTTCATATCCATCTGAAGAAGATTTAAGAATTCTTTCATTAAAGTTAGAATATATCAATAGTAAATTTGATTATATTAATACTATTGAAAGTCTATTAAGTCGCGGAGATCCACTTATAGAACCAGTTTTTGCTGGTATGCGTTTCCTAAAGCTAACATGGCCTATAAATCCACTTGAAGAACCTATAGAGTCTATCTTTTATGATATTGATGTAAATTCATCACGTCCTTATCTTAGATTACTTACATCTACTAATGCCGCAATTTCTAAAGTTCACTTAATAGATGTAGATAACAAAATACCCAATATTTATGATATAAATTATTTAAGTCAATGGTCAGAAGAAAAAAATCCAACACCAGAACGTAATTTTATTATTGGTAAGATCGCACTTAATTGCACTATATTAAACGTCCCTTATATTTATGGAACATTACGTTTACTAGATGACGGTTCATTTGATGTTATTGTAGAACCTCCAAAAAATATACGTAAACTACATTTTGATTCTGATTTTTCTGATTTTGAAGGAGATTTTATAAATGGTATCAGTAAGATAAATACAAATAATATACTTCCTTCAATAAGTTCTGGTAATTTTATATTTGGATTAAAACTAAGCGCAACATCGCCTATAATTACTAAAAAACAGTTTGAAAAACGTTTATCACTTTTTAAACCTATATTTCAAGAAATTTCACCTCTACCTAACGAACAACCATTTTATATGTTACGTTATAAAATAGTTAATAATTTTACAACAGAAGATAATATTAATAGTTTTTTAACACAGCTAATAAATAAGAAAATAGTAAAAGGTGATGAATCAGTTTCTGAAATGATAAATTATGTATCTGAAGAATTTCAAATTGATTTAGAAACAGCACGTCAGAAAGTAAGTGATTGGCTTACAAAAAGAGATGAAGTTCAACAAATTATTATAGGTGAAACAAAAGAGTATACTCCATTTAATAATACTGGTGTAGATATTTCTATTTTTCAATATAAAAATGCTTTTACTTTTCACTTATATAATGTGGATAGTTTCATAACACTTGAGAGAATAATTTCTTCACTATCGCTAATACTTTCATTACCAGAAATTGATCTAAAAGTTTCTGAGAAAAAAACAAAAGAGTTTGAAGTTCTTGAAAAGTTAACAAAATCAGATGTTAGTGAAGAATCTTCTTCAGAATCTGCTGAAAATTCTGGAGATGCTAGTTCTTTACCAGAATTTGATGATGATTTAATGTTTGATAATTCTGATTCTGCTCCTGAACTAGATGTGACATCTAGAAATATGAGAGATAAAATAACAAATGATAAACAATTGCCAAATGAAGAATTAAAACAAGTAAAGTTTGAGAAAGAGAAGAAAACAAGAGTAGCAACAACAGATGATACAACAAAAGGTGTTGCTAATTTTTTTATTCAGAAATTAAAAGAAATAGATAACTCATTATTCGATTTTCCTACAAAACATCCTTCTGATTTAGGATATGTTCAGGCATGTGCGGCTAATGAAATGAGACAACCAGCTGCTTTAACAAGAGAACAATTTGATGATATGATGGAAGAATATGAAGCTGATGATGTAGATTTTAGAGTGTATCCTCCAAATGAAGGAGATAATTTTGAAGAGCCTACTAAGACTGATAATCCTGATAATATAATTACAGTTTTGCGTTATAGAAATAACTACTATGTATGCAGTGAACTTTTCTGTACACGTGATGAAATTGTTGTCTTAAAGAAAGATTTTACTGGAACTAAACTGCGTAGAGAAATTACAGAATCTGATGGCACTATTACCGATTCAAAGCCAGCTAACACATGTCCATTTTGTTTAGGCAAACTTATAGTGAATCGTAAGAATCCTGGAGTAAATGAAACTGTTTTACAGAGACTATATAAGCCAAAAACAACAAAGCGACATGTATGGATTAATTTTTTAAAGAAATCTTCTCATCCTAGTGCCTGGCAACTCCCATGCTGTTTTGTTTCACCAAGTCCAATACAATTTAAAGATTTAGGTAAAGGAGAATTTGAAAAATATAAAGTTAAAAAAATAGATGATGATGAAGAAGAAGAATTCCTTCCTGAATTTGAAAAAAATAAGATATATCCATATACTTTAGCATTGTCAAGAATTCAAAAAAAGTATATAGTAGGTGATGTTATACCTCTTGGCATTGCTGAAAATAATGAGCCTCAAATAGGTTTATTACCGAAACAACTTGATGAACTATTTCAGCAAGATCCTGCTACACTTGTAGGAAGATTTGGTAATTTACAGAAGATTCTTCCTAACGCAAAGGGGTTCTTACGTATTGGTGTTGAAAATAGGAAACGTTTTCAAGGAGATAGTTTCTTAGCAGCGGTTGCTCCTTTTTACGGAAGAAATAGTGCTTCAGAAATGAAACAAAGTTTATTAAATATTATTATTCCTAAAATTTTTGTTACTCTGAATTATGGGAATCTAATGTTAGAATTCTATTCTCCAACAGATAAATCACTACCAAAGCAGAGGCTAGAAAAATGGGCAAAAGAAGAATTAAATATTAATTATAGTGATGATAATGCTCTTGAAATTGAACGTATTTACAAATCATATAACGCTTTTACAAGATGGTTGGTATCAGAAGATACTATAAAAGAATATAGGCAATTTGCGATGATATTTTCACAATCATCTCTAATCCAGCAAGGATTATCTCGCTCTGGTATAACGTTTATTGTTATTGATATGAATGAAGATAATACTATATCAATTAGATGCCCTTCATACGGTTATAATACTGATATTCAAATAAATAATGATGTTGGATTCTTATTTCATCATTATAGTGGTATTTGGGAGCCTCTATTTTATGTAAATAATATAGTAACATCACTTACAGTTATAGATCCTTATACACTTCTATTTAAAAAAGATAAAACTTCTTATAATTCATGGCCTAATATTGTTAAAAAACTTTTCTCTGATTATTATAAAATTTGTTCTGGACCTGGTAGAACAGTATATACATCCCAAACTAAGGTAAATTCTGATCGTTTAATTCCACTAAGCTATGCACAACGTATACTACGTAATATAAGTGAAAAATATCCAAATTTTTCAATAAGTGGTATATTAAGAGATTCATATAATCATGTATCTGCTCTTGTATGCGAAGAAGAACGCGCGGACAAAAACTATCAAGTCTTGCTGCCTGTAATTGATGATGGTATTTTTATGATTGAAAAATTATATCTGAATTATGAAGAAATTAAATTAGAAAGTTTTGAAAATACAGTTCGTATCTATAACAAGTATTTACTACCTTTTCTAACTCGTTATCCTAAATACAAACCTGTGGCTATTGCTAAAAATGAATCATCACACGAATTTGTAGCAATTGTCTTAGAAAACAATCTACGTGTTCCAATTAAGCCATCTACAACAGTATCTTCTGATGTTAAACAAGTTTCAATAGGTGATTTTGAATGGACTATAAATAGAGCAATTCTAGTTGAAGATGATGCGAAATTAGCAAAAATAAATAATCAAGTATTAGCTGAAAGAGAAATAAATGAAATTTATCAACATTTACGTATTACGTTTGGAAACTATGTAGCAAAATATGGTTCACCTTTTAAAGAGCGTCTAGATGAAGATATTATAAGTAGAGAAGATTTGAGTTTAAATGATAAACGAAAACGTATGATATTACTATTAGGAAAAGTAGTTCTTTCTTGGTTTAGCACAGAAAAGAGCAATAATCAGATGGTTTCTGTTCTACGTAAAGACTGTACTATTCAAAGTGAATCTACGTGTTCAGATAAGTGTGTATGGCTTGAAGAGTCTGGGTGTAAAATTCACATAAAAGAACGTTATAAGAATGTAAATATGGCTAATTTACTTATGTTACGTTTATTCGACGAGATTCTTCGTTATGCTGAGAATAGGAGAGAGATTTTTAAAAATAAAGTATCTAGACTAGTTTTTTTAAATGAGCCTATTTTTATTAAAGATCAGTATATTATACCAGAAAATAGTTTAGAATGGTCAGAACTTCTGCGTAGTGGTTCTGTAACACGTAAATCTGAAGCATCAAAATTCTTTGAAGAATTCTCATCAGGGCAACTAGCAGAAAAAGAAGAAGATGATGAACTAGTTAAGCTGCCTTCAAATGTTATAGCATATTTAGAATTAAAAGATGAATCAAAATTTAAATTTCTAGTTGTAACTGATAAATCATCATTAAACCCTATTTTAGATTATTTAGGTATTAATAATAAATATATTAAATATGATGAGATAACTCCATCATTCAATATTAAAGAATTAATAGAAATAAGTAAAGATTTAAAGAAGTATATTATTCAGTTAAATACATTAACAGAACCATTTAATTTACGAAGATTTACAACAATAGATAATAGACAACAGAGTATTATTTTATTGATTACGCCAGAAAAAACAGGATTTATTGTAAAAAATAATAAGTCTATAGAATTAAACTATTCTGATATACCACCTATTCTTCTTCCTCAATAAAATTACATACTGGTAATGGAAGAACAATTGATTTATTTAACTTCATATCAAGAGCTCTTTTACGACATTCTAACATAGAAACAACTTCATCTTCTAACATATTTAAACGAATAAGTCTATAGTTTTTATTATTCGGATGAAGAATTACTAAACATAGGTCAACAACATTTAATCCATAAAACTTTTCTAAAAAATATTTGTATATATTTAACTGAAGAGTGTAGTGCCAATAGTTTGCATTTGGTAAGTGATCTAGAGGAGAATATCCAGTTTCAAATTCATTCTTTGTTTTAATTTCTTTTGAACGTTTCCAATCATAAATAACATAACCGTTAAGTTTCTTACTAAAGAATACCATATCAATAGAACCACAAAGTAAGTATTCTTTCATCCATACTTCCCACTCACTTCTATAAGGAACTAGATCATCTTTAACATCATTCCAGAAGTTCATAAAATACTTCCATTCAACTGTATTGTAGTTAGAGGGATCAATTAGTTCGGATGAACCGTGTAGGAATTGTTCAATTGCTAAATGCATCGCAGTTCCTTGAGTTGAAGCATCTTTACCAGAATCATTCCACGTTTTTTTAATCTGCTCTGGTGTCATCCCATACCAAACACTTGATGTCCATTTATTTGATTTAATCATCTTCTGAATTGTGGCATCAGGATCAAAATGGGGAAAGAAGTCATGAATAAATTTGGTACATGAAATAACCTTTTCTGATGAACCATCAATATAATATGTATGGGTTGGTTCATGAAAACTGATATGGTCATCTCTTGGATGTTTATTTTCAAATGAAAGTTTTTGCCAAAGTTGAGGCATTCTACTAATAGTAGTATCACTCATCCTTTAATTCATTTTCTTAACATTGTATAGGTATAGTAATAGCAGGTTTTATTTTAGAACCATTTACACAATAAGGGTTATAGTAATCAGGATTAAGATTGAATCCAGCTTCACAACTGTAACAACCTCCATTTCTTAAAACTGATCCAGAAGGGCATAAGCAGAATCCTTCTTTTTGAACAACAGAAGCATATATAATAAATGATATAAGTAGTAGAATAATTATTATAGGGAAAATATACTTATTTAGTATCTTCATATAGTTCATCCTACTATTATATATTATTACATTCTAAATTAATAGAATTAAATGGATAATTTCTATTTACACATTTTGTATCAATTAAATCGTAGTTGTCAGGGCAATTACAATTGATATTAACCGGATATACTTCTCTGCCTTTCCATTTACTATAGATATTATTGTTCCATCTATTAACTCCGTTATATGTAGTAAAATTCTCTTTTACACCTTTTATATAGATAATAAACGGAAAAGTTATTATAAATAAAATAAGAAATAATGTAAAAAATTTTTTAAATGATTCAAATGTTACTATTTGCATCTAATTTATATAACTATTCTGTAAACCCAGCAAGTTCCATATAGATTCTTCCTAGTTTATTATCACCTTCAATAGTTCCAGTTGCCTTTCTTACTCCTCCTAAATTCTTAATTCCACTAGGTGTATAGTATAAGAGATACTTTCCAGCTTTTCTAGCTGCTTCTAGAATCTTACGCATACGTTCATCACCTTTATATCTCTGTTCAACAGCCTTCCGTAGTAGTTCATCTTTCTTTACTAAATAGTTACTTTCATTGAAAACTACTTTATGCTTTTTAAATGCAGCTGCTCTTAGCTCAGCTTTAATATCGTTAATTTCTTCTTTAATTAGTTGATGGTCTGTATCATACGATAGAGGAGCACTTTCATCTTTAGTTTCTAGTTTACGTTTACGTAAATACGCTTGATGAATTGTTCCTTCACGACTGAATAGTGTTCTCCCTAGATCAGGATTAGTTGTTCCATACTTATATGTCATTCCTGCCATAAAATGTTCTAATGATGGGTATATAATGGAAGAATCATCTAAATCTTTGATACGGAACGGTGTCTGTGGTGAAATATAGCGTGAAGCTTCTTTATCGCCCATCTTTAATTTATCTTCAAGAGCAGCATCAAAATAGAAGTTTAGAACTTGCGATGAAGTATATGTTCTTGAAATAGGTGCGGCCGTTCCAGGTTCTACAGGAATTGTTCTTTCTAACGCATCTGATTCTTTTTCAGGTTTACTACTTATTTTTTCTTCTT
>Ga0114967_10004429_pt1 | contig 11282 bp, 6 predicted proteins | sample M_130628_MF_Meta_FD_92639 | JGI IMG/M metagenome (GOLD analysis project Ga0114967, IMG submission 92639) | Freshwater microbial communities from Lake Montjoie, Canada to study carbon cycling - M_130628_MF_MetaG | ecosystem: Environmental > Aquatic > Freshwater > Lake | place: Lake Montjoie... | reverse complement strand
AACGGTTAAAAATGCTAGTGGTTGTTCTTCCACTGCAACAGTAGCCGTGATTAATTCACAGCCTTCAGCTCCAGCGTCAGCAACAGTTGTGCAAACCCAACCAACCTGTTCAGTTGCTACAGGAACTATTACAGTTTCCGCACCTACTGGTTCGGGGCTAACCTATAGCATAAATAATACTACTTATCAAACGAGTCCTATTTTCTCAGGCCTTGTTGCTAATAGTTATAATGTAACGGTTAAAAATGCTAGTGGTTGTATTTCCAACGGTTGTTCTTGTAGCGGAACAGTAGTTGTGATCAAATCACAACCTACAGCTCCAGCACCAGCAACAGTTGCGCTAACCCAGCCAACATGTTTAGTTGCTACAGGAACTATTACAGTTTCCGCACCTACTGGTTCGGCACTAACCTATAGTATATATAATAGTATTTATCAAACGAGTCCTATTTTCTCAGGCCTTGCTGCCAATAGTTATAATGTAACGGTTAAAAATGCTAGTGGTTGTTCTTCCACTGCAACAGTAGCCGTGATTAATTCACAGCCTAGTACATGTAATCGTGCTGGGATATACCATACAACATTAACTTGCTCCGACTATAAAAATAATTCTAGTAGTCAGTTGGTAGCTCAGCTATGCTATACTACCAGCTCTAATAAAATTTCAAATGTTACTCCGGGCATGTTCTTTTATTATACAACCATAATTGCACCATCAGCAAGTTTCTGTATTGATATTGTAGAAACAAAGTCATGTAATAGTCTTGCCTTATTTGGTATTCAACAGCTTAATCAAGTTACGCTTTGGGATGCAAGTTGTGTAAATAAAGCTTCAGGAACTCAAGTTTCATTGGGTCTTGGTAGAGTTTGTATTTCAAAAGCAACTGTAGGCGCAAAATATGTATTGTCTGTTAAATATAATGCCCAATCTGTAATAGGTGCTTGTTACACTGGAACCGCTCCGATTTGCCAATATAGTTTTGAAAGTAGAATTAATGGTATTACCGTGGCTAATAGTTACACTTATATCGAAATGAAACCAAATTGTTCATCAACTGTTGCTAAATCTGGAAATAATGAAATGATTAAAACCGATAAGTTCGCAGTTTTTTTAGCACCTAATCCAAGTCTTGATAATTTTGAATTACAAATTAAATCCGAGAGCTATGAAAAAGTCACTATCAAAATTTTTGATATACACGGAAGAATAATTCAGAGAATCAATTCAAATCCTGAAGAAATTATTTCTTTTGGAAAACAGTTAAGCAGCGGATTGTATTTCATTGAAACTACTCAAGGATTAGAAAGAAAAGTTATTAAGGCTCAGAAGTTGTAACTATTCAGTGATAAAATTTAATTGATAAGTTTTATTTTCGATAGTTAGGTACATTTTTTCTGTTTTAAAAGTTTTAGTTTCTTTGCTGCTGTTTTTTGCAGAACTATTTGAATTTGCTGATTAATAGGATTTTGACTTTTTATCGAGACCAATCTTTTCCCTATATAATGCTGATGTGGTATCTGTTTCGAATAATTTTATTAGACCAATACAGATATCCAATCGGTATAAAATATTATCCATTTTTTTCACTTAACTCTAGCCATCGCATTTCCATTTCATCTAATGAAGCAATGATTTCACTGATGCGCTCGGCTGCTTTTTGAAGTTCGTCGTAACCTAAATTACTCGACATTTTTATTTCTAAACCTTCCTTCTCTTTTTGAAGTTTAGGCATTTCTTTTTCTAAAGTTTCCAACTCAAATTTCTCTTTAAAGGATAATTTTTTTACGGTTTGATTTGAGGTTGTGGTTGAAGTTGAAGTCGTTTCTTTTTTTTCTGGTGCTTCTTTTTCTTCACCATGCTCTTTCATGAGCTGTTGCGTATTGTTTTCCAACAGTCCCTTAGATTGTGCTTCTCTGTATTGTGTGTAATTTCCTGGATAATCTCTGATAACACCGTCGCCTTCAAATGCAAAAAGATGGTCTACCATTCGATCCATAAAATATCTATCGTGACTTACAATTAAAATACAACCAGGATATTCCATTAAAAATTCCTCTAACGTTCTTAATGTTTGTAAATCCAAATCATTCGTCGGCTCATCAAGTACCAAAAAATTGGGATTTACAAACAACACACTCATCAAATGCAGTCTACGTTTTTCGCCACCACTTAATTTACTAAGCATGGTGTATTGTTGTTCGCCGGTAAAGCCAAACTTTTCCATAAATTGGCTTGCCGAAATTTTGCTTCCATCAGCCAAAGGGAAAAATTCAGCCATAGACTTTACGTACTCAATGGCTCTTTTATCTTCTTTATATATCAATCCATCTTGACTAAAATTTCCAAACACCACGGTATCGCCATGATTGATTTTCCCAGAATCTGCGGGCTCTTGCAACAAAGCGATTTTTAGAAAGGTAGATTTCCCAACGCCATTTTTTCCAACAACGCCAATTCTTTCGCCACGTTTGAATGTATAATCGAACCCCTTCATGATATTAAGGTCACCAAAGCTTTTGTACACTTTCTTCATTTCTAGAATCTTCCCCCCAAGTCGCGTCATTTTCATTTGCAGACTTACTTCAGCCACTTCTTTTTGTTGTTTTACGCGATCTTCTACTTCTGCAAAAGCATCTTGTCTGCTTTTACTTTTGGTAGTTCTCGCTTTTGGTTGCTTACGCATCCATTCCAATTCTTTACGAAATATGTTTTTATCTTTTTGTAGTTCGCTTTGTTCAATTTCTAGGCGTAAACTCTTCTGCTCTAAAAAATAATCGTAATCACCTTTATATACAAAAACCTTTTCTTCATCTATTTCTATAATCTCATTACATACAGCATCCAAAAAGTATCGATCATGCGTTACAAGTAACAATGTGATTTTTTGTGCACTTAAAAATTCTTCCAACCACTCTATCATTGATACATCCAAATGGTTGGTGGGCTCATCCATGATCAACAAACATCTTCCTTCATGTAATTGAGATTCAATAAGTGCCTGCGCCAAAGCAACGCGCTTTTTTTGACCTCCACTTAGATTTCCAACGCGTTCGTTTAAAATATGCAAGTTGAGTTTCCCTAAAATTTGTTTAAGGTCGCTTTCGAAAGTCCATGCGTTTAAATCGTCTAATTGAGCCATCAATTCAGATAAATGTTCAATGTCTTCGGAACCATTTTCGAGATATTCCTCATATTCCTTAACGGCTTTAATTACAGGATTATCCAATCGAAGCACATTATCCCAAATGGTTTTATTGGGATCGAAATCATTATCCTGCTGCAGCATTACGGTTTTAATGTCTTTATGTACCCAAACGGTACCGCTGTCTGCCGTATCAAAGCCTGCAAGGATTTTCATTAAAGTTGATTTTCCCGAACCGTTTCGTGCTACTAAAGCTATTTTATCGCCTTCTTCTATATAAAAAGTGATATTTTTAAAAAGGGTTCTGATTCCAAAAGACTTGGTGATATTTTCTACTGAGGCGTAATGCATGGCTGCAAAGATAGTAGAAGCAAATTGAAGGAAAATTTGTTTAGTTCAAATTAGGTTGAATTGCTTTATTTATTACCATTTTCTATAAACTAAGAATGATAAAAATCTGTAACTTTGAGCACATTTCTTAGATGTTTCTGTAAATAATAAGAATAATTTAAAGTATTAGTACATGAAAAATTTTATCAATAAACTGATTTCAACTTTCTTTTTTTTGTTCCTTGTTTTAATTTGTAATGCGCAAACTAATTTGTTTGAGGAAAGAAACTTAACTCAAATAAATGTGGATAATTATACTGATGCCGACATTTTGGCAATACGCAAAAAAATGAACAGCATGGGCATGGATACAGATAAAGCCATAGAGATTTTGAAAAGCAAAGGCATGTCAAATGAACAAGCCAGTAAATTGGTTGATAGGCTTAACAATGTTTCTGTGGCCAAAAACAATCCGAGTACTACCGAACCAGAAAGAAGATACGATGAAAGTTTAAGTGTGGTTGTAATGGAAAATGCCAATAAGGACCAATCTGTTTTTGGTTCGGAGTTGTTTTTAAAAAGCAGTTTGGTTTTTGAGCCCAATATCCGTATTGCTACACCTTCTTCTTATATAGTAGGTCCTGATGACGAACTGGTAATAAATGTATATGGATACAGTGAAATGCGCTATAATTTAGATGTAAATGAAAATGGGGAAATTTATGTTCCTTCCGTTGGTCCGATTTATGTTAGCGGATTAACCCTTGAGCAAGCAACTGAGAAAATCAAATCAAAATTGGCTTCAACAATTTATAGGGCTATATCAAGTGGTCAAACTAGGGTTCAAATAAAACTTGGTAAAATAAGAAGCATAAGGGTTACTGTAATTGGAGAAGTTTACAAACCGGGTACATATACAATTTCCTCTTTAACTACATTATACAACGTGTTGTATTTATGTGGTGGCCCAAGCAACTTGGGCAGTTACAGACAAATTGAAGTGATAAGAGCAAATAAGTTGATTAAAAAGGCAGATTTATATGAGTTCTTATGTAAGGGTATTCAAAAAGACAATATTCTTTTACAAGAAGGTGACCTTATAAGGATACCGTATTATGAAAATAGAGTTAACATTTTGGGAAGTATAAAACGCACTGGAAAATATGAAATGTTAAGTGGCGAAAATGTAGAAAATCTGTTAAGCTATTGTGGCGGATTTAATGAAATAGCGTATAAGGGTGGAATAGTTGTAACTAGAATTGCAGAAAAAGAAAAGAAAATACTTGAGATAAAAGACAGCGCATTCTCAAAATTTACCATTCGTAATGGAGATGATTATTACATCAGCAATTTGCAAAATGTAGTATTAGACAAAATCTCGATTACAGGTTCGGTGTATAGACCAGGAAATTATGAATCAAGTACAACAACTTCATTAAAATCATTATTGGAGAAATCAGGTGGTTTATTGGAGGTTGCTTATACAGACAGAGTGAATATTTTTAGAATGGAAAAAGGCAGACAACCTTCTATATTGTCTGTAAATCTGGATTCAATTATGAATAATCAATTGGATATTTCATTAAACAAATCAGATTCGGTGCATGTGTATTCAATTTTTGATTTTAAAGACAATCAGTTTGTAACAATTTTGGGAAACATTAGAAAATCGGGCAGAGTGCAATGGAGGGAAAATTTAACAGTAAAAGAATTGTTATTAGAGGCAGGTGGTATAAACGATTTAGGCGATTCCTCAACTATAGAAATTTCAAGAAGAAAAAAGAAATCAGAGTCCAATACGTTAAACTATTCCGAAACAGAAACATTTACGGTTAACGTATCTAAAACAAATCAATTGGGCGAAGAGATTGTACTTATGCCATTTGATATCGTGCATGTAAAAGTATTGCCCGGCGTAATCAATCAACGAATGATAATGGTTGTGGGCGAAGTACTAACACCCGGGAAGTATAATCTTCAAAAAAGTGGAGAAAAAATTACAGATATTATAAAACGTGTCGGAGGTTTTAAGGCAACAGCAGATAGCTCTTCAATTATAATCAGACGTAGAAAGAATTCTGTATTCACCATTGCAGAACGTGAATTGTTTTTTAAACGATTAATGAATCTAGAGTACGATAGCATTGCTTCAAATGATCAACTTAAAAATGAATTATATGGCGAGTTTGAAACCATTAGTATCGATTTGAAAAAAATATTGAAAGACAACTCAAAATTTGAAAATTTGAATTTAGAAGATGGCGATTTGATTACTGTAAGCAAAAATAACAACTTGGTAAAAGTTTCGGGCGAAGTATACTATCCCAATATCGTATCATTACGAAAAAATAAATCAGCTAAGTTTTATATTAAGCAAGCGGGCGGTTTTACAAGTGACTCAAGAAAATTAAAAACATTAATTGTATTTCCAAATGGAAAAGTAAAATCTGTAAAATCATTTTTTGGATTTAAATTGTATCCAAAAATCACAAGTAGAGCAGAGATTTTCGTTCCACAAAAAAACAAAGAAAATAAAAATAAAATCAGTGCTGGTGAATGGGCATTATTGGTTTCGGCAATGGGAATAATATCAAATGTAGTATTAACAGCTTTGAAAAAATAATTTATTGTATATGACTCCATCAAATGAAAATCAAACTGAAACACAATATGTTGAATCAATATTTAGCAAAAAGTTGAATTTTTTAAAAAAAAGGATTTGGATATATTTGTTTGGAGGGGTAATATTTGCTGTATTGGGATTTTTATATGCTCAATTTCAAACGGCACAATACAAGAGCAGACTCACATTTGCTTTAGATGACGGCACCAATACGGAATCTACTTTAAATAGTTTGGCTTCACAATTTGGACTTACAGGAGGTACAAATGTGAATGTTTTTGGAGGCGATAATATCATAGAAATCGTCAGAAGCAGAAGAATGGTTGAACGGGTTCTATTGAGTGTAGATACCATCGACAACAAACCCATTACATTGATTGAAAATTACATGAATGTAAAAGGCAGAAAAAATTTTCATCCAAACGTTGCCAATATCCATTTCCCAGCTTTTCTAGACAGAACAAAATTTACTTATTTACAAGATAGTGTCTTGAGGTTGATTTATACAGAGATGGTAGAAGACAATATTAAAGTAGAAAAACCTGATAGAAAATACAACATTTATGAAATCAACATCAAGAGCCCTAACGAACACTTTTCAAAAATACTCACTGATAGATTGATTGCAGAAACCAATGTTTTTTACATAGAACTCAAAACCAAAAAAGCAAAATTGACTTTAGAAGCTCTGGAGAATAGAATTGCTGCTGTAAAAGATGGTCTATATTCCAGTATTTCGAGTAGAGCAGAAATTAAAGATGCCAATATCAATCCGGTTTTTGAATATTCGCAAGTACCCATTATTAAACAACAAACCAATGTAGAATTGTACCGCAACGCATATAGCGAAATGTACAAGAATTTAGAGATTGCACGATTTCAATATTTGATCAATACCCCTTTATTGCAAATTATTGACTTTGCAGATTATCCAATGGAACGTGTAAAAATGAGTAGACTAAAAGCCGCCATTGTATTTTCATTTTTGTTTGTTTTTGTATTTACAGTGATATTATTAATAATGGAACAAAACAGCAGTTACACAAAAAAAGATATGGCCAGTTCTTAGTGCTTTAACCAGCCATTGCCATTCAATCATATCATGAGTTTATTATTAGGTTTTAAAAAAGACTATTTTAATTATCTTGCCAGTATAATTTTGCCTGCCATCATCACTGCGTTTACAATCCCAATTTTTAAGCGGATGTTAGGTGCTGAACATTACGGTCAATATGCTTTGCTAAATAACGCAGCGCTTATAACGGCTACCATATCATCGGGTTGGATTACACAAAGTATTTCGAGGTACTATCAAATCAGTGAAAAAAAAATGCTATTTAAAAAGCAATCTATTCAGCTGTCGTTGATATTTCAATTGATTGTTTTGCTTCCAATATTGATTACTGTTTTTTGTATACAACAAAACGCTTTTTTTGCCATCTTGTTTTGTGTTTTAACCTTAACCTGCGCAATGCAATTTTCTATGATGGTGATTGCACAAGCTAATTTTTTATCTGGCAAAACTATTTTTTCCGAATCGATACGCAGCATTGGTTTTTTGACTTTGGGTTTCTTGCTGCTACGCTGGATTAAAATTGATTTTGTTTATGCATTATTTATTGCTTCCATTATTGCTTTTGGCCTGTCTGTTTTGTATTTAAAGATACAAACAACCAACATTTCCGATTTGACCTCCAAAGCCAAAACAACGCCCAAGGAAATCATTCAACTTGCCAAACAATTTTTTAGATATGGCGCTCCTTTGTCGTTGTGGTTTGTAGTGGTGTATGTTTATGCATACATCGATAAAATAGCGATGCTTAAATATTTTGGAGCCAATATTCAAGGGAATTATCAAGCCATGTTTGATTTACTTTCTAAAGGGTTTACATTGATTATTTCTCCTGTTTTAATTTCGCTTTTTCCTATAATTACACTAGCTTACAAACAAGGGAAACAAGAAGATATCAAAAATCTCATTCGCAAAATTATTCTATATGAAATTCTAGGATATGCGTTGGTGAGTATAGGATATTTTTGGTTTGGCGCAAACATATTACTTCAAATATTAAGTGTACCCAACGAAACCTTATTCATACAATTGGGCTTTATTATCATTACTGGTACATTTATTTGGCAAATAGCCATGGTGGTAAATAAAATATTTGAGTTGCAAATGAAAAGCTTGAAAATGCTATATGCAGCAATCATTACACTCTTGTTGCAGTTGCTTTATTATTTTTTTATTCGAAATACCAATTCACCTTTGATGATATCGTTGGGGTATTTATTTGCTTCAGTTTCATATCTGTGTGTTTTGTTGTTTTTTATTTTATTTTCATCCAACACATCAACACATAAATTGTAAAATAATATGCTGATTTACATGCTGCTTTTTTTGCTGTTGATATGTTTTTCCATTACCGAGCAACATTTTAAAGGAAGTAGATTCCCCGAATTTCGAATTTTCCTTTTTGTTATTTTCCTGCTTTTTGTAACCTTTCGCCCGGTTGGAGGCGATAAAGATTATGTGAGTTATTTGTTGTCATTCGATTCCTTTCGAGATCCATTAGATTATTTCAGGCATTACAATGAATGGGTTTATTTTGACCCTATGTATTATTTGATTCCATCTTTTTATAAAACCTATGTGAGTCAAACAAATTATGCGTTAATGGCATTTTTCACCTTCGCATTAATTGCATTGAGTTTGAAAGTTTTTTCAGTGGGAAAGTTGACGAACTTGTTTTTTTTAACGTTGCTGGTTTATTTTTCTAATTACTTTTTATTGCATGAGATGACGCAAATTAGAGTAGGCGTAGCATCAGCCATATTTTTATTTTCGATTCCTTATTTAGTCAAAAAAAAATATGTTTCGTATGTTGGAATGGTTTTGTTGGCAATGCTCTTTCACTATTCTGCATTGTTATACTTCATTCCGTTGTTTTTTAGCCCGTTTCATTTCAGACAGAAAATCTATTTTTTAGCGTTGGGTATTATTCTGGTTCTAACTTTTGTGCCTACTGACTTTATCTTGCCTTTATTGAAAATCAACATGGGTGATGTACAAGTAAAAAGCAATAATTATATTGAATATGCAGAGTTAGGCGTTACAGAAGAAGTGAATAAGTTGAATGTGAATTTCTTGATTAGTTTTGCCATTACTGTGGTATTTACTTTTTTTATCAACACAATTCAATCAAAAAATAAATACGCATACCTATTGATAAAACTCCAAATTTTGGGTTTGTTTTTATTTCAATTATTTTCTCCGATACCAGGATTTGCATTTCGATCGAGTGAGTTATTTTTGGTTACACAAATCATTTCAATACCTTTTTTTGTGTATATCTTCAAAAACAAATGGCTTGGATATGGTATAGTAATATTGATTTCGGCGATTTTTTTAGGACTCAATCTTTTCTATGGAAAGATAATGCAGGATTATTTTATTGTTTAAAAAATTAAATTTCCAATGATAGATATAGTAATTGTAAATTGGAACAGCCATGATTTTTTACGGAAATGCGTACTTTCTATTTTTAATTCCAAAAAATTTGAGTTGATTTCTAATGTAATCATTATTGACAATAACTCTATGGATGACTCATTACAATTGTTACCAACAAACGCTAAGCTTAAGGTTGTAAAAAATACACAAAATCTAGGATTTGCTAAAGCTTGTAATCAAGGATTTAAAATGAGCCAATCCAAATATATATTGTTGCTCAATCCAGATGCTGTTTTATTGGAGAATACAATTCTCGATAGTTTTGATTACATGGAAACGCATAATGATGTTGATGTTTTAGGATGTCAATTATTGAATGAAGCAAATCAAATAACGCCAACTTGTGCAAGATTTCCAAAGGCAATAAACTTTGTGTATCATTCGCTTGGTCTATCGAAAATATGGCCAAAATTATTTCATCCACCAACCTTAATGACAGATTGGGATCATAAGGAAAGTCGATTTGTAGATCAGGTAATGGGCGCTTATATGTTTATGCGCAACATCGTGTTTGAAAAAGCTGGATATTTTGATGAACGTTTTTTTGTGTATTTCGAAGAGTTGGATTTTTCTTTGAGTTTAAGAAATGCAGGTGGAAAATCATTTTATCACACAGGCATTCAGGCAATACATACCGGTATGGGAACTACGGAAACAGTAAAAGCTTTCCGATTATTTTTAAGTTTGAATAGCCGATTGAAATATGCCAAAAAACGTTTTAGCATTTTCGGTTATTTAACTGTTGCATTTTTTACTTTCACAATAGAGTTTTTGATGCGTTTTTTACAACTGGTGCTAAAAGCAAATTTTTCCGAAACTAAGAATTTGATGAAAGGGTATTGGATGCTGTTGGGGAGAAAAAAATTAAGTAGGGGTTGAAAATTTTCAACCCTTACAAGAAAATTTTCAACCTTTACAAGAAGATTTTCAACCCTTAAAATCGTTCGCTTTTTAATTAAACCTTTAAAATCCTGATTATATGAGCGTGATAAAGGAAAGCTTATGCATTAAACAATTGCAAAAACTTATTCTTATTAGCACTTACAGAATAATTCGCAATGATTCTTTCTCTGGCTTTAGTACCCATTTCAGTGCGTAATTGATGATTGGTAATTAATTTTTCTAAATTTTCATACCATTCTTTTTCGTCGTTTGCCCAATATCCATTTTCACCATCAATAACTACTTTTTTATTGGCACCAACTGGACTAACTACTGGTGGAATGCCTAAACTCATGTATTGAATAGCTTTGAATGCGCATTTACCCAATTCAACTTCGGAGTTAATCAATGGCATTATTCCAATGTGCATTTGAAGTAAGTCTTCAATTTCTGTGGCCAATTCCCATTTTTTGTAGGTATATTTTACCTTTTCCAACATGGGATCGCGATTGGCAATGATAAGAAAATTGAAACTATATTTTTTTTGTAGCTCAAAAATGACATTTTTTATAAGTTGTAAGTTATACAAATTGGTATAAGTCCCTGTCCAACCAATGGTAAAATTGTTCTCTTCTTGATTTTTTAATTTATTGTGGTATGAATCTGTATTGACAACTGTTGGTATGATCCTAACGTCGTTACAATATTTTCTGGCATAGTCTGCTAGAAAATCATTTCCTACACTAACTGTTTTACTATATTTACAAATATTGGCTACTTTCCATGAGCATTT
>Ga0114967_10004428_pt1 | contig 11283 bp, 11 predicted proteins | sample M_130628_MF_Meta_FD_92639 | JGI IMG/M metagenome (GOLD analysis project Ga0114967, IMG submission 92639) | Freshwater microbial communities from Lake Montjoie, Canada to study carbon cycling - M_130628_MF_MetaG | ecosystem: Environmental > Aquatic > Freshwater > Lake | place: Lake Montjoie... | reverse complement strand
TTTTATCTTTACCGATGTTGCTAATCTTTTGCATGTTATTACCTCGTTTCGTTGATTGAAAAATCAAATAAAGTTAGAGACTTTATTTGATTAATCTGTCAGCGAATTAGGTAAGCTTTACAAGGGTGACTATGAGTTAGTTTGAAAATTTTTGAGAAAATAGCTCACATTTTTTTAATTATGCCGAAAATAACGATTTAAATGTTCAGGATTTTCTTCTCGAAGAAACTAGTGTGACGCATTTGGAATCTTATCATATCAAATTTTACGGCGATATCTGGAGGAGATCTTGATCTCAATCCAAAAATTACGATAATTTTTTCGGCTTATGTTTGTTTAAGTGAAATTGGAACAGAAGTATTTAACTTGCTGAAAGATGAGCTAGAGCCAGCGTCATCTAAATATTTGAATGAATTAATTTTATACTGGAACAAAATCAATCCAAAATTTGATCTAAAGTTAATTTCGGAATCAAATTTGATAACCAATGACAATTTTTAAAGGCGTGATAAAAAACTTCACCACCAGATTCAAAAACAACAAACGCGGCTATATTTCCTTCTTAATTCTCGCCACTCTATTCCTTTTTACTTCTTTCGCTGAATTTATCGCCAATGACAAGCCGTTAGTAATGCGATTTAATAAAGAATTTTATTTCCCAATTTTTCACTCAATTCCTGAAAAAAACTTGGGCGGTCAATTCGAAACCGCAACCGATTTTCGCGATCCCGCAGTTCAAGAATTAATCAACAAAAACGGCTGGATGATTTTTCCACCAATCCCTTTTTCTTTCGATAGTATTAATTACAAAATAAAAACTCCCGCCCCTTCCAAACCAACATTAGCCAATCTTTTAGGCACTGACGATAATGGTCGCGACGTTTCAGCGCGCGTAATTTACGGTATCAGAATTTCTCTAATTTTCGGATTAATTTTAACTTTTTTTAGCACCATTTTAGGAATTTTTTTAGGCGCAATTCAAGGATATTTCGGTGGCCTTTGCGACCTTATTTTACAACGCTTCCTAGAAATTTGGTCGAGCATGCCAGTTTTATTTTTACTGATAATTTTATCTTCAATAATCGCGCCCAGCTTTTTTACACTTTTAATCTTGATGCTTTTATTTAGTTGGATGTCACTTGTTGGCTATGTTCGTGCCGAATTTTTAAGATTACGCAATTTTGATTTCGTCCTCGCCAGCAAAGCTTTAGGAGCCAGTAATTCGCGAATTATTTTTCGTCATATTTTGCCAAATGCCTCGCCCGTGATTCTAGCCAATTTACCATTTTTACTCGCCGGGTCAATTGCAACTCTAACGTCACTCGATTTTCTCGGACTCGGATTACCAATCGGATCGCCTTCTTTGGGCGAATTATTAGCTCAAGGAAAAAACAATTTAAATGCTTACTGGCTTGGAATTAGTGGATTTGTAACCATTACCACAATTTTAACTTTGCTTGTTTTTATCGGCGAAGCACTTCGCGATGCATTTGACACCAGAAAATAATTTACTTTTGCATCGCAAAAAATAGTTTCTTTTTATTCCCTTAAACAAAATCAAATTTAACACATGCCAATTGAAATTCTCATGCCCGCTCTTTCTCCAACAATGAAAGAGGGAAATCTTGCAAAATGGGTAAAAAAAGAAGGCGATAAAATCAAAGCCGGCGAAGTAATTGCCGAGATCGAAACCGATAAAGCAACTATGGAAGTTGAAGCAGTTGATGAAGGAATTTTAGGAAAAATTCTAGTCAATGAAGGCACTGAAAATGTCGCTGTAAATTCATGTATCGCATTAATTTTAGAAGATGGCGAAGATAAAAAAGCTTTAGAAAATTATGCCTCAAAAGCTGCTCCAGCCGAAGTCGCAGCTCCGAAAGTAGAAGAGAAAAAAGAAGAAAAAACTGTAGCTCATGCGCCAGCACCTCAACAAAATCAATCATCTGCAAGCTTTTCATCTCATGTAAAAGCTAGTCCGCTTGCAAAAAGAATTGCTAAAGATGAAGGTGTCGCACTATCTCAAATCAATGGTTCCGGCCCTCACGGCAGAATTATTAAAGAAGATGTTTTAGGATTCATCAATAGCAGCGGTTCCGTTAAAGGTGTGGTTCGCCGCAATCCGCAAGAAACCTACGCAGTTAAAAACAACAACATGCGCAAAGTTATTGCCAAAAGACTTTTGGAATCAAAACAAACAGTTCCCCATTTTTATCTTTCTTGTGAATTCAATATCAGCAAGCTTCAAGAGCTGCGTTCAGCTTTAAATGAAGTTGCGCCTCACGATGAAAACGGCAATCCAACTTACAAAATTTCAGTTAATGACTTGATTATTAAAGCAGTCGCAATGTCTTTGAAAAAAGTTCCGGAAGCCAATTCTTCTTGGACTGATGATGCAGTTTTAATTTACAATAATATCGACATCTCAATGGCGGTGGCAATTGATGGCGGCTTGATTACTCCAATCATCAAAAACGCTGATCAAAAAACTATTCAAACAATTTCAACTGAAACCAAGCAATTGGCTAAAAAAGCGCGTGATGGCAAATTGCAACCAGAAGAATTTCAAGGCGGCTCTTTTAGCATTTCTAATTTAGGAATGTTTGGAATTGATAATTTTTCAGCAATTGTAAATCCACCGCAAAGCTGTATTCTAGCTGTTGCACGCGCGGTTGACAAACCAATCGTTGATCATGGTCAAATTAAAATTGCTTCCATGATGAATGTAACTTTATCTTCAGATCATCGCTCCGTTGATGGTTCTGTGGGTGCAGAATTTTTGAAAGCATTGCGTCGTTATATTGAGCATCCAATTTTGATGGTGGTTTAAGAGCCTGTTCAAAATCTTTTTTAACCTCATATTTTGCCTTAGTTTTTGCTTATTTTTTAGTAAAATTACTCGCAATATATCCTGATATTGGTCGTAATTTTACTAAAAAAGCGCTAGAAACATGTCAAAATCTGAAGTTAAAAAGATTTTGAACAGGTTCTAAGAAAAAAACTCATTGCTTTAGAAATAAGTGCAATTTATTTTCCCACAGTTCTTAAAAAACTAAACAGCGCCAAACTGTACCGCTCTAAGCAAAACAACTTATTAAAAAAATAAATTTATGGTCAAAACAATCGAATTAATTGTAGTTTTAACTTTGTTAATTTTCTCATTTTTTGCTGGCGTAAAATATTCAGATTCGGTTAAAAGCCACGCAAGCTGGCTTTTTGAAGCAAAAGAAGAAGAGGTGGAATTGCCAGATTTATCTAACGAAAATATTAACGAAAATAGCGTTACTCTTGACGAAAGTGGCGAAAACTTGGAAGCTTCTCAAGCGACCACTCCGCAAGATGCAGCGCCAATGGATAACCTTGATTCTAACCCACAACAACCAACACCAAACGCACCACGTAAGTAGTAATATAAAAGCCTTCACTTGAGTTTAAAACCTCAAGTGAAGTTAGCATAATTCACACACGTTTGCTAAAAGTAAGTGTTAAACCCAAAAACCTATATGCGTCACCACGCTTTCACTATTTTTTTCCTTTCCTTCATTTCCCTACAATTTCCAGAAGAAGCTTTTGCTGTTGACTCTGAAGCCAATCGTGAAGCGGTTGTGTCGCCTAGATCAAGACGCCTTTATAAAACCAGCAGCGCTAAAAAATATCTATCTTTTGGTGGCAATTATTCATCGGATTACAATTCCAAAAACTACGATTTAAACGCGCGTTATCTTTACCAAAGCAACAATTATATTCATGAGATAAACTTCCAAAATGAGAATAAATATAGCGATAGCGGCAGCGCAAAAAATAAACGTTACGATGTGAAAAAATCCGAGCTTTATGACCTTTCTCTTTCCAGCAAAGCGCGAATCAAAGATAGCGAAAATTACGGCGTGTTTTTTCACCGCACAATGTATGACGATCTTTCCAAATTTTATTATGATTTACATACCGCTATTGGTTTGGGACGGATGTTTTTTAAAGAGAAACTCGAGTTTGACATTAGCATCGGCTATCACGATATAAAAACTTATGGACATGAAATTGATGTAATTCCATCAATTAGAACCAATTTCAAGATTACAAAAAACCTGACTCTAACTCAACGCGGCTATTGGTTTCTTGATCACGAAAGTATGGATAATGAATTGAAAAGCAGCTTGGTTTATCGAATTAGTGATCGTATGTCTTTAGAGTTACGCCACACTTTTGAAAAAAGAAGATATGAAGAAGATGATAAACATGTGGCGACAAATTTGGTGAATCGCAGCGTGACGGTGGGAATGGTGTTCGATTTAAATTAATCAAGCTTTGTTATCTTTGAATTTTCTTCATTGTGCTTTTTAATTTCCAACTCAATTTCCTCTTCACTTAAATCCGACCTAACTTTTTTTACATTCGGCACGTGATGTTCGTTGCCATACATGTCAACAATTACTGTCATTTCTTCTTCTAACTTGGCCTTTTCTTCAGCAATTCCGCGGTTTAATTCATGTTTTAATTCATCAATTCCCAACTCGCCTTCCATTTCTTTTAACGACTTCTTCAAATCACCATACATTTTTTTTCCGCGATAAAAAATTTTCCCCACAAAATGAGCAATTTCGGGCAAATCCTTCGGCTTGATAAAAATCAAGGCGATGAGAATAACCAAAATTAATTCTGCGAAGGAAAAGCCGAACATTTAAATGAAAATCGATTGAACAGGTTCTAACCAAATCTGCCGGTGATATAATCCTGTGTTTGCTGATTATTCGGATTAGTAAAAATTTTATCCGTTGTATCATATTCAACAATTTTACCCATGTTGAAAAACGCCGTCATGTTTGAAACGCGAGCCGCTTGCTGCATTGAATGTGTAACAATAATGATCGTAAAATTATCTTTTAATTCATCGATTAATTCTTCAATTTTTGCGGTGGCAATCGGGTCAAGCGCGGAACAAGGCTCATCCATCAAGATCACTTCTGGCTCAATTGCAATTGTTCGCGCAATGCACAAACGTTGTTGTTGCCCGCCCGAAAGTCCGCTGGCTTGATCATTCAAACGATCTTTAACTTCTTTCCATAAACCAGCTTTGGTTAAACTGCTTTCCACAATTTCATCGAGCTGTTTTTTATTTTGAAAAAGACCATGAATTCTTGGCCCGTAAGCCACATTTTCATAAATTGATTTTGGAAAAGGATTTGGCTTTTGAAACACCATGCCGACAGAAGCGCGAAGTAGCACTAAATCTAGGTTTTGATTGTAAACATTTTGACCATCGAGCGTGATTTCACCTTCGATTTTGCAACCCAAAATAGTGTCATTCATGCGATTGATACAACGCAAGAAGGATGATTTTCCACATCCCGAAGGCCCGATCAAAGCTGTGACGCTGTGTTCCTTAAAATCCAAATTAATGTCAAATAAAGCTTGTTTTTGGCCGTAGAATAAATTGATATTTTTTGCTGAAATTTTGCTGGTCATGACTGCGATTTGTAGAAGAGATTTAAGAACTACCAAACAAAATATTTTTTCATTTCTAAATTAATATTTATTTCTTTGATGAGATTCAAAAAATTCATTCCCCGCTCACTTTATGGAAGATTTTTGCTGATCATCGTGGTGCCGATTTTGATCGTGCAACTGGTTTCGATTTACGTTTTTTATTTTACACATCTTGACGTAATCAGTAAACACATGGCTCGCAACATTGTTGAAGAAATGGTCTTCATCAAAAAGTCAGTCAACAAACCAGAATATGAAAGTCTTTTACAGGATTTTTCCCAAAATGTGAGTTTACATTTTTCTTTCGAGGAAAGACGTCGTTTAAAAAAGAAAAAAATTGGCGATAGTAGTTGGCGCCAGAATAAAATTTACGATTATATTGATCCATTGGTTGATCCTTACAACCGCTTAAAATCAGAGCTTGATAATCACGGCTTAAAACCTTACGAAATTTTTGAAAGCCCAGATGATGATGATTTTATCATCGTTAAAGTTCAAACCAAGCAAGGCTTGATTTCTTACGATGTTCCAATCAAAAAAATCACTAGTTCCAGTTCTTATGTTTTTACATTTTGGATGATTTTAACCGCGCTCATAACTTCCTTCATTTCGATAGTTTTCTTGCGCAATCAAATTCGTTCAATCCGAGAATTACGAGACGTTGCCGAAAAATTTGGACGTGGACAAAATGTAGAAAATATCAAGCCTCACGGTTCAGAAGAAATCCGCTCGTTAGCAATTTCTTTTATTAAAATGAAAGAGCGTGTAATGCGCCAAATTACTCAGCGAACAGACATGTTATCCGGCGTTTCTCACGATTTGCGAACTCCCTTAACTCGCATGAAATTACAATTGGAAATGATGCCAAAATCCGCAGAAACCGAGGATTTAAAAAATGATATTTCTGATATGGAAAAGTTGGTAGATGAATATCTCGATTTCGCCCGCTCTGACGACAAGGAAAAAAACAATTTGATCGAGATCAAAAAATTCTTGCAGGAAAAAATCATCAACTATTATAACAAAATGAATAAACGAATTGATGGCTTTTTAAACCTCAAAGATGATCTCGAAATACCAGTAAAAAAACTGGCCTTGAAGCGCGCTTTGGTTAATTTGATCGACAATGCTTTTAATTACGGAAGTTTGGTTAGTTTGAATGCTTCTCTTTCCGATAATAACCTGATTATTTCAATTGATGATAATGGTCCGGGCATTCCTAAAAATGAGCGCAACAATGTGTTTAAGCCCTTTTATCGCATTGACAATTCTCGTAACCTCGATAAAAAAGCCGCCCAATCCACATCAGGAGGCGGCTCTGGACTTGGATTGGCAATTGCAATGGACGCTATCACTTCTCACGGCGGCCGTATCAAACTTTCTGACTCACCATTTGGCGGGCTTCGTGTAACAATTTTTATTCCAGTTTAATGAAACGAATTTTAGTAACCGGCGGCGCCGGTTTTCTTGGCTCTTTTTTATGTGAAAGACTTTTAGCAGCCGGAAATGAAGTAATTGCACTCGATAATTATTTTTGCGGCAGCAAAAGAAATATTGAACATTTGATGAACAATTCGCGCTTTGAAGCAATTCGCCACGATGTTACGCAGCCAATTCATTTGGAAGTTGATGAAATCTATAACTTCGCTTGTCCGGCTTCACCGGTGCATTACCAACATAATCCAGTTCACACTACAAAAACCTGCGTTATGGGCGCAATTAACATGTTGGAATTGGCGCGCAACGTAAATGCCAAAATCATTCAAGCCTCAACTTCAGAAATTTACGGCGATCCTTTGGTTCATCCGCAATCGGAAGAATATTTCGGCAATGTAAATACAATGGGCGCAAGATCTTGCTACGATGAAGGCAAACGCGTTGCTGAAACTTTGTTTTATGATTATCACAAACAATATGGCACCGAAATCAGAATTATCCGCATTTTCAACACCTACGGCCCGCGCATGTCGGTAAATGATGGTCGCGTGGTTTCAAATTTTATTGTTCAAGCGCTCCAAAATGAAGATATTACAGTTTACGGCAAAGGCGATCAAACCAGATCATTTTGCTATGTCGATGATTTGGTAGATGGAATTATCAACTTCATGAATTTATCAGGCGGTGAGATTGGCCCAATTAATTTGGGCAATCCGAGTGAATTTACTATTTTGGAATTGGCTAAAAAAGTTTTGCAACTGACTAATTCAAAATCAAAAATCATTTTCAAAGATTTGCCGCAAAACGACCCGATGCAGCGCAAACCTGTAATTGAAAGAGCAAAAAACTTAATTAATTTTTCTCCAAAAGTTGATTTGGAACAAGGCTTGGAAAAAACTATTCAATATTTCGAAAAAGTTTTGGGGAAATAATGAGCGGAATTTTTGCAATTCATAAACTAAAAAATGCCAAAATAACCAACAATTCAGTTATTTTACACAAAGGCAAAGTGGTTAAAGAATCTTGCGTGGCCGAGCCTCAATATCAAAAATATCAAGAACTTGGATTTCGTTTAAAATATTTTTTCCCGATTTTTACCAATCCTAAAAAAACTTATATTTTAATCACCGATGAATGGTCAAAAAACTATTGTCATTGGTTGTGGGAATCGCTTTCAAAACTGATAAAATTAAAAAAAGAATTTCCAAAAGCAGTTTTACTTTTGCCAAAATCATATCTTAAAATTGACTTTGTAGTGAAAAGCTTGGAAGCCTTTGGTTTCAAACACAGCAACATTAAAATCATTCCCAAAAAATCACATTTACGAGTAAAAAATCTTGCCTTTATTCCTTGCATCAACATCGCTTCTTTGGGCTATTATGATTTTTTAAAGCCAAAAGAAGTGTCTAAAATATTGACTTCGCATTATTTGGAAAAATTAAAAACCAATTTCGGTGAAAGAATTTATATCAGTCGTTCTAACCCCAAAAAAAATACCGCTCGCCAAATTTCTAACGAAAAAGAATTAACGTCGATGCTTATAAAATATGGCTTCAAAACTGTTTACATGGAAAATTTTTCTTTCTTAGAACAGATTTCAATTATGAATTTTGCCAAATATATTATTGCTCCACATGGAGCTGGAATAACAAATGTAATGTTTTCCAAACCTGATTGTTGCTTGCTAGAACTGGTAAATATTAATTGGCCAGAAACCTGTTTTGCTGAAATTGCCAAACGAATGTCCACAAATTATCATCGCATTGATTGCGTAGTATCAGGCGAAGAGAAAATTACAGAACTTAGAGACATAAACGTTGATGTTTTAGAACTCGAAGAAAGATTAATTAAAATTTTAAGATCAAAATGAAAATCACAGTAATTGGCAGCGGCTATGTTGGTTTAGTTTCGGGAATTTGTTTTGCCCAAATTGGCCATGAAATTGTTTGCGTCGATAAAGATGAAAGCAAAATAACCAAATTAAACTCGGGAATAATCCCAATTTTTGAACCGGGTTTGGAATTGCTTTTGGAAAATTCGGTTAAAGCAAAAAAAATCTCTTTTACCACAAATTTAAAAGAAGCTTTAGAAGGCTCAAATGCAGTATTTATCGCGGTCGGAACGCCGCAAGATGAAGATGGTAGCGCTGATCTTTCTTATGTTTTGGCGGCGGCAAAAGAAATTGCCGAACTTTCTGACTCTTACAAATTAATTATCACCAAATCTACAGTTCCAGCTGGAACTGGCGCGAAAATTAAAAAATTAGTCGCCCAAACTAATCCACAATTGAATTTCGCAGTTGCTTCAAATCCAGAATTTTTACGCGAAGGCGCCGCAATTGATGATTTCATGAATCCTGATCGCATCGTGGTTGGAGTTGAAGATCAAAAATCAGCTCAAATTTTTACTGAAATTTATCAGACTTTTGCCGCAGAAAAACTGATTGTAACCGATATTGTTACGGCAGAATTAATTAAATATGCCGCCAATTCTTTCCTCGCCACCAAAATTGCTTTCATTAATGAAATGGCTGATTTATGCGAGGTTGTAGGCGGAAATATTAAACAACTTTCACACGCAATTGGTCTTGATTCGCGAATTGGCGAAAAGTTTTTAAACCCCGGCCCGGGCTTTGGCGGATCATGTTTTCCCAAAGATATTTTAGCACTTTTGAATGTGGCTAAAGAAAACAAAATTGATTTATCGGTTGTTGATTCTGTAATCGCTTCAAATTCCAGTCGTAAGCTTAAAATGACGCAAAAAATTTCCGATATTTTGGAAGGTAAAATTGACGGCAAAAAAATCGCGCTTTTAGGTTTAGCCTTCAAAGGAAACACCGACGATATTCGCTATTCACCAGCAATTGCGATTGCAAAAGAATTGTTAAAAAAAGGCGCCAAAATTTCTGCAACTGATCCAGAAGCAATTACAAATTCCAGACGAGAATTTTTGCAATTCCAAAATATTGAGTTTTTCAATGATGCTTTCGACGCCATGAAAGACGTTGATTTAATCGTAATTGCAACCGAATGGGATGATTATCGCGACCTCGATTTAGAAAAAATTAAACTCGCTACTAAATCAAAAAAGATTCTTGATTTTCGCAATTTATATGATGCCAAAAAAATGGAAGATTTAGGTTTTGAATATTTCCACGTTGGACAAAAGAAATAACAGACCGAAAAATTTGCTCCCGTAGCTCAGGGGATAGAGCATTGGTTTCCTAAACCATGCGCGCATGTTCGAATCATGCCGGGAGCACCAAAATAATTTATGATCAAAATCGATAAAATAATATTGCCCGATAACGTAATTCTCGCTCCCATGTCAGGAGTTACCGACTTGCCTTTTCGTCGCTTGGTCAAAAAATTTGGCGCCTCTTTGGTGGTTTCAGAAATGATTGCGTCGCGCGCCATGATTATGCAAACCCGCGAATCAATGAAAAAATGCCAAAAAGATGAAGCGCTTTATCCAATGTCAGTTCAACTCGCAGGCTGCGATCCAGAAGTTATGGCGGAAGCCGCAAAATTAAACCAAGATTTAGGCGCCGATATTATCGACATTAATTTCGGCTGCCCCGTAAAAAAAGTTGTAAATGGCTTTGCTGGAAGTGCTTTGATGAAAGATGAAGATTTAGCCACTCGCATTATGGAGGCAGTTGTAAAAGCGGTGCAAATTCCAGTTACCATGAAAATGCGCTTAGGCTGGAATTATGAAAATTTAAACGCGCCAAGTCTGGCTAAAAAAGCTGAAGATGTTGGCGTTAAAATGCTTACGGTTCATGGTCGCACCCGTTGCCAAATGTATAATGGCAACGCCAATTGGGAACAAATTTCTAAAGTTACCGATGCGGTAAAAATTCCGGTAATTGCTAATGGCGATATTAAAAATTCTGCTGATGCCAGAAAAGCTTTAGAATTATCGCGCGCCAGCGGCGTAATGATTGGTCGCGCCTGCTACGGAAAACCATGGCTTATCAGTCAAATCAACGCCGAATTAAAAGGCGAAATTGTTGCCGCAGCGCCGCCAATCGAAGAACAAATGAATATTGTTTTAAGCCATTTTGCCGAAATGATTGAGCATTATGGCGAACAAGTTGCAATTCCACTCGCCCGCAAACATATTGGCTGGTACAGTTCTGGCCTTAAAGGTTCTGCCGATTTTCGCGCTAAAATAAATGTAACTCAAGGCGCCCAAAATGTGCGCGACGAAGTTGAGAAATTTTATGATTCTACAATTTTGGGTGATTATCCCTTAAGACACAATAGATGTCACCCTGAGCTTGTCGAAGGGTGATTTAAGGCTTCGATCTTAGAATCACCCTTCGACAAGCTCAGGGTGACATCGAGTTTTTTTGTGAATCAA
>Ga0114967_10004427_pt1 | contig 11285 bp, 8 predicted proteins | sample M_130628_MF_Meta_FD_92639 | JGI IMG/M metagenome (GOLD analysis project Ga0114967, IMG submission 92639) | Freshwater microbial communities from Lake Montjoie, Canada to study carbon cycling - M_130628_MF_MetaG | ecosystem: Environmental > Aquatic > Freshwater > Lake | place: Lake Montjoie... | reverse complement strand
ATGCCGCGTGTATGGGCATTTTTACTAAAATCAAATAATTTCTCAGGGGTTCTGTGGGCCGATACAATATCAACTTCCGTTTCAATATCAAATCCTTTCAAGATATCAATCGCTTCCTGCATAACCGGCAGGTCACTCTTACTTCCCATTATTATAGCTACTTTACTCATAATTCTTTATTAATTGGTTGTTTTCTTTCTAATCATTATTGCGATATACTTGCTTTTCACATTTTCAAATTAGCACATTTTCACATTTTCAAATTAACTAATCACTCTAATACTATTCTTCACTTCCTCTGCTATGCTTCGAGCGTTCGTCATATCTTCATTTACTATAGTGACGTGTCCCATCTTACGGAACGGACGGGTCTCTCTTTTGCCATAAATGTGTGGAGTAACCCCATCAATCGCCATTATTTTTTCAATGTTTTCATACACTACCGGTCCTGAAAATCCTTCGGCACCAACCAAATTTACCATGATTCCCGCCACTTTACTACCGGTACTGCCTAAAGGCAAATTCAAGATCGCACGCAAATGATTCTCAAACTGCGAAGTGTAACTCGCTTCAATACTGTAGTGACCCGAATTGTGCGGTCGAGGAGCTACTTCGTTAACGAGAATGGCATCGTCCGCCGTTTGGAACATCTCTACAGCAAGTAAACCAATATGATTAAATGCATTGGAGACTTTCAAGGCAACGGCAGTGGCTTTTTCCGCTACAGTTGTGTCGATACGGGCCGGACAAATCACATATTCTACCTGGTTCGCTTCTGGGTGGAATTCCATTTCCACTACAGGATAGGTTTTGACTTCACCGGATACCGAACGGGCTACGATGACGGCCAACTCATTTTTGAACGGAACCATTTGTTCCGCTATACATTCAACATCAGGCAGCTGCGCCAAGTCAGCAGCAGTACGTACAATTTTAACCCCATTACCATCGTACCCAAATTGAGCACATTTCCATACATAGGGAAACGCTAGCCCACTGTCCTGCAAAGCAGTTAAGGAGGCAAAACGTTGGTGAGGGGAAGTAGGAATGCCATGGGCTACATAATAATCCTTTTGCGTTCCTTTATTCTGTATCAAACGCAAAGTTTTAGGGGACGGATATACCGCTAATCCTTCGGCTTCTAAAGTGTCTAAGGCATCCAGATTTACATTTTCTATTTCGATAGTAAGCACATCCACTTTCTTTCCAAAGTCATATACTGTGGCATAATCCATTAAATCACCCACAACGAACTGGGTGGCGCCAAATTGTGAAGGAGCAGCCGCACTAGGGTCTAGGATGTAGGTTTGTATATCATACTTTCGGGTTTCAGCCAAGAGCATTTTGCCCAACTGTCCGCCGCCAAGGATACCCAATTTAAAATCGGATGAAAAGTAGTTCATGGTAGTTGTGTTTGCGCAAAGATAAGTAATAGTTAAATTTAATTCAATCGTTTCAAAAGCTCTTTTACGACAACTTTATAACCTGGGGTGGGATGCTCCACCGTTTTGGAAAGGAGTAGTCTCAATTCCTCATGAACCCATGGGTGCGTCAAGCCAAGCAAATACAAACTGCGCAGCGCAAAAGCTGCTGGAGCTACCTTTACATTGTTGACCAACCAATCTAAACAGGTTTCAATCAACCGTTCTTCTTGTGCTTCGGTCAATGATACTTTTTTGCTGTGGACCAATTGATAACAAATCTTAGCACTCGGTCGAATCGCCCGTTCAATGGTGTACGTAGGTAACGCGACACAGAATTGATCAATAAAGGGCACTAAAAGTTCTGGCTTTTTAACACTGAGTAATTCAACAACCCAAAGGGCTTTATAATGGTTTTTGCCTTGTGGATTACAGGCAATGGCAAATAAGTCGACAAGGTATTCAGGATGACTAAGGACTAAATCCCTATTAGCATCCCTACTGATTCGATGCGCTGTTCCGTTTTCGATAGCATGATAAAACGCGGTATTCATTTCGTAAATATACCAATTTTGCAAAAAAGTCTTGATACTTAGTAGGTAATCCTTAATACTTCTTTAAATTTGCACCTTATTTCAAACCCAACACACATGATACAGTTACACGACAAATCATTCGAGCCATTCATTTCTTCGGAAGAGATTGATTTTGCAATCACCAACATGGCCAAGCAAATGGACGATGATTTTTTTGATGAAGTGCCTGTTTTCGTGGGAGTACTAAACGGTGCTTTTATGGTGGTGGCCGACTTGTTAAAAAAATACCGAGGCATGTGTGAAGTATGCTTTGTGAAGTTGGCTTCTTATGAAGGAACGCAGTCCACTAACGAGGTGCGCCAACTTATCGGATTAGACCAAGACCTGGAAGGGCGAACGGTAGTCATCGTTGAAGACATAGTGGATACCGGAAATACCGTGGAAGAATTAAAAGCTATTTTTAAAGATAAAAAAGTAAAGCACTTAAAAATTGCGACGTTATTCTTCAAACCAGAAGCTTACAAAAAAGAAATAAAAATAGATTATGTTGGCATCAGAATCCCTAACAAATTTATCGTAGGCTACGGATTAGACTATGACGGTTTAGGCAGAAACCTTCCCGATGTATACCAATTAGCGGAATAACTCACAACTCATAATTCATAACTACTACAATGATTAACATCGTTCTTTTCGGAAAACCAGGTGCAGGAAAAGGCACACAAGCTGAATTTTTAAAAGGAAAATACAATCTGACCCATCTTTCCACAGGTGATATCTTCAGATACAATATAAAAAACGATACCGAATTAGGGCAACTGGCCAAAACCTATATGGATAAAGGTGATTTAGTACCCGATGAAGTGACCATCAAAATGCTAGAAAGCGAAGTAGATAAAAACCCACAGTCAGCCGGGTTCTTATTCGACGGTTTCCCAAGAACCTTAGCGCAAGCCGATGCCTTAGATGCCTTTCTAGAATCAAAAGGACAAAGCATTACGGCGACCGTAGCGCTCGAAGCTAACGATGAAATATTAGTACAACGCCTATTAGAAAGAGGAAAAACTTCAGGGCGTCCTGATGATCAAGACGAAGAAAAAATCCGCAACCGGTACCAAGAATACAACGAGAAAACAGCCCCACTGATGGAATATTACCAAAAACAAGGGAAGTTTCATGCGGTGGATGGGATCGGAGCTATCGAAGAGATTACCCAACGATTAAGTACCGTAATCGACAACCTATAATTGAAATTTTTGGTTAGAAGTTATCCGTATAACTCATAACTCATAACTTATAACTTAAAATGGAAATACTGATTATCCTTTTTTTAATTCTGCTCAACGGTGTGTTTTCCATGTCGGAAATCGCACTCATCTCTGCGCGTAAAAACCGCTTGGAATCGGCTGCCAAAAAAGGAAACACCAATGCCAAAGTAGCCCTTGATTTAGCGAATGCACCCAACAAGTTTCTTTCGACGGTCCAAATCGGAATTACCTTAATTGGGATTTTAACGGGTATCTATTCAGGCGATAAAATTACCCACGATGTGCAAGCCTTCATCGCATCCTTTGAAGTGCTAAAACCCTATTCCAGCAGTATCGGGGTAGGAATCGTTGTCGTAGTGTTAACCTTCTTTTCGCTGGTGCTAGGAGAATTATTACCCAAGAGAATCGGACTCAACTATCCCGAAGCCATTGCCAAAGGAGTTGCCGTTCCCATGAAGATGGTATCGATAGTCACCATGCCCTTCATCTGGTTGCTGACCAAATCAACCGATTTTATCCTAGACATCCTTAAAATCAAACCCACAGCCGACGGGAAAGTAACCGAAGAAGAAATCAAAGCCATCATCAAAGAAGGTACCGAAGGGGGAGAAGTGCAGGAAATCGAACAAGATATTGTAGAGCGTGTATTCCATATCGGAGATCGAAAAATCAACTCGCTGATGACGCACCGCCAATCCATCGTATACCTCTCACTAGAGGAATCAGTTGAAGCGCTAAAGGCAAAAGTGCTTGACGAATTACACTCAGTTTATCCGGTATGCAATGAGAATCTCGACGATGTCAACGGAATTGTATTGCTGAAAGACTTATTTGCCAGTTTTGAAAAGGGCCCCTTTGATTTAAAATCAATTACCAGAGAACCGGTTTATCTAATCGAACATACTTCTGCCTATAAAGCCCTAGAGAATTTCAAAAAGTCAAAAGTGCATTATGCCCTAGTAACGGATGAATACGGAGTGTTCCAAGGAATCATTACGCTAAACGATATTCTGGAAGCCTTAGTAGGAGACGCATCCGATTTTGATGAAGACGAATACCAACTAATAGCAAGGGAAGACGGCACCTGGCTAGTGGACGGCTTGTATTCCTTACACGACTTCCTGACCTATTTTGATATGGATGAATTGACTAACGATTATGAAGTAACTACCGTAAGCGGACTCATCATGACCGAAATGGGTAAAATTCCTAACACTGGAGAAATCCTAATCTGGAACAAACTAGAAATAGAAATCATCGATAAGGATGGCGTCAAGATTGATAAAGTGCTTGTAAAGGCATTAAAAGAATAAATTCTTTAAAAGTAAAACTTTTAAGTAATTATAATAGTAACAGAGTCATGCTCAAGAGCAGCAAACTAGTGCAGTATAACTGAGACTGAGACTGAGACTGAAAACTGAGACTGAAAACTGAGACTGAAAACTGAGACTAAATAAGGAACTATGACAGAAGGAAACTTTGTAGACTACGTAAAAATATACGTTTCTTCCGGAAAGGGAGGAAAAGGTTCTACGCATTTACACCGAGAGAAATTTATTGAAAAAGGGGGTCCTGATGGAGGTGACGGAGGCCGAGGAGGGCACGTAATATTGAAAGGAAACAAAGGACTTTGGACGCTGTTCCACCTTAAATTTGCCCGCCACGTCAAAGCTGGTCATGGAGGGGATGGTGGAAGTTCGAGAAGTACCGGTCACGATGGCGAAGATAAAGTAATCGAAGTGCCACTAGGAACCGTAGTACGCGATAAAGAAACCGAAGAGATTCTATTCGAAATTACCGAACACGGCGAAGAACGCATTTTAGCCAAAGGGGGTAAAGGTGGATTAGGAAACTGGCATTTTAGAAGTTCGACCAATCAAACGCCGCGTTATGCCCAACCGGGTATGCCCACCGAAGAAATGGACGTAATTCTAGAATTAAAGGTACTAGCGGATGTAGGTTTAGTAGGCTTCCCTAATGCTGGTAAATCTACTTTGTTGTCGGTATTAACTTCTGCCAAACCGAAGATTGCCGATTACCCTTTTACCACCTTGAAACCAAACTTAGGAATCGTAGCCTACCGCGAGTTCAAATCGTTCATCATGGCTGATATTCCCGGAATCATCGAAGGAGCTGCCGAAGGTAAAGGCCTAGGGCATTATTTCCTCAGACACATCGAACGAAATTCAACCCTTTTATTCTTAGTCCCTGCCGATGCTGCCGATATCAAAAAAGAATACGAAATTCTTCTAGACGAATTACGCCGCTACAATCCAGAGATGTTAGACAAAGACAAGTTAATAGTGGTTTCGAAATGCGACATGCTGGATGACGAATTGAAAGCCGAATTAAAAAAACAATTAGACAAAGAATTCAAAGGAATCCCATACCTGTTTATTTCTTCGGTGGCCAACCAAGGGCTAACCGAGTTAAAAGACAAACTATGGGAAATGCTCAACATAGACACCGAAGAACCCGAAAACAGTCACGGTATATAAATCAAGAACCCGTCTCGTTTGTAAAAACAAGACGGGTTTTTTTAGCCCCGTCACTTCAAACGATTTTGTCTCGCCCCGCAGACAAGATAACTAACGAAGCGCAGCGCAGTAAACCTCAAACCCGAAACTTGAAACTTGAAACCTGAAACCTGAAACTTGAAACTTGAAACCAATTTTCAAAACTACATCGTTATCGTTTTCTGTTAAAAAGAAAGGTCAAATTCCCAAAAAAAACTATATTCGCATCGCTTTTAGCTTTTTCGCGCATACCTTAAAATTGCGCGAAAAAACTACTGGTATTCAAACTAATAACACAAATACTTTATTTATGAAGAAAATTATCCTATCCTTAATCGTCGGGATTATGTTGCTCCCAATGAGCGTGAAAGCCGATGAAGGAATGTGGTTTTTGATGTTCATTGAGCGTTTAAACCACCGCGACATGCAAAAAATGGGCTTGCAATTGACCGCTGAAGAAATCTACAGCATCAACCACCACAGTCTAAAAGATGCTATCGTACAATTCAACGGAGGCTGTACCGCCGAAATCATCTCAAAAGACGGCTTGGTTTTAACCAACCACCACTGTGGATACGATGCCGTAGCCGAATTGTCGACCGCACAAGACAACATTCTTAAAAATGGATACTGGGCCGAAAACAAAATGGCCGAGAAACACGCGCAAAGCAGTTTGTTTGTGCGCTTCTTCGTTCGCATGGACGATTGTTCGAAACGAATTTTGGCCAAAGTAAATCCATCGATGTCGGAAGCCGACAGAGAAAAAGCGATCAATGCCGAGATTGCCGCCATCGAGAAAGAAAATAACGAAGGTGGGAAATATACTGTTTCGGTTCGTTCGTTCTTCCAAGGAAATGAATTCTATTACTTCGTGTACCAAGATTACAAAGACGTACGTTTAGTAGGGGTGCCACCAGAAAGCTTAGGTAAATTTGGGGGAGATACAGACAACTGGGAATGGCCTCGCCATACAGCCGATTTCTCGATGTTCAGAGTATACGCGGATAAAGACAACAACCCAGCAGATTATTCGGTTAATAATGTACCTCTAAAACCAAAACACTATTTGCCAGTAAACCTTTCGGGAGTAAAAGAAAACGATTTTGCGATGATTTTAGGATATCCGGGTCGTACCAACCGTTGGATGCCTGCGGGCGGAATTGAGCAAAACGTGAAGTTTGCCTACCCTGCCTGGGTAGAAGGGGCTAAAACCGGAATGGACAACATGAAGAAATACATGGACCAAAGCGATGCATTGCGTCTAGTTTACGCTTCAAAATATGCTTCGACGGCCAATTACTGGAAAAACCGTCAAGGGATGATTGATGCCTTATCTAAATTTGGTACTGCCGCTTCCAAAGCAAAACAAGAAGCTAAATTCAATGCGTGGGCTAATAAACCAGCCAACAAAGCGAAATACGGTAATGTAGTGGCCAATATCAATAAGTTCTATAGCTTAACCAACGAAAAGTCAAGACACGACAATTACCTACAACAATTATTCAGAACCACCGCTTTTGGATCAATCGGTAGAACATTAGGAAAACAATTAGATTCTTATGTAAAAGCTGATGCTGCCAAACGTGCACAAGCAGCACCCGCCATCACTGAAATGGCGGAAGAACTATACAAAGATGTATACCTTCCTGCCGAAAAAGACCTGCTAGCAGCGCAATTGAAATTGTACGCGACTAAATCAGTAGGCTACAAAATAGCGCCTATGGTAGAGAAAATCGGTAAAGAAAACAATAACGATTTTACGAACTACGTAAACGCGGCAGTGGATTTAAGTATCTTCTCGTCAGTAGAGAAAGTAAAAGCATTTTTACAATATCCAACGCAAGGGCAATTAGATAACGACCCAATCTATGCATTATCTAATGACATGATTGCACATTACAATTCAAAATCAGACGAAATCGCCAAAGCTCAAAACGATTACAGCGCTTCGTTCCGTTTATTAGTAGAAGGATTAAGAGAGTCTAAAATTGGTACTATTAAATATCCGGACGCCAACTCAACCCTACGTCTAACCTATGGAAAAGTTCGTTCATTACCGGCAGACAAACGTAACGATGCCAAAATCAACAACTACACTACCATGGAAGGTATGGTGAAGAAATACAAAAAAGGAGACGAGGAATTTGACTTGCCGGCTCGTGTTTTAGAAATGCAAAAAAATAAAGACTACGGTCGCTACGCGGATAAGGACGGTAGCCTACACGTAAACTTCTTAACCGATAATGACATCACTGGAGGAAACTCTGGTTCACCAGTATTAAACGGGAAAGGCGAACTTATAGGTTTAGCATTCGACGGAAACATCGAAGCCATGGCGGGTGACGTGATCTTTGACAACAAACTACAACGTACAATCAACGTTGATATTCGTTTCGTACTATGGGTAATAGAAAACTACTCAGGTGCCAAGAATATTGTAGACGAAATGACGTTAGTGAAATAAGCAAGTAAATGCTGTAAACAAAAAGCCGTCCTACTAGGACGGCTTTTTTTATTCCGATACTTTCAATCGTATTCCTTTGGTATGGCTCGTGTATTCTGGAGCATACATGCTTTCTATGGTAGTAATGCCATTGGAGAAATCTCCATCATTGTTAATTCGGAGATCGTATTCAATACTATAAGTGCCTTTATTGATGTGGTCAAAAAAGAAGTGGGTAGCAGTATCTTTTGTACTGATATAGTATCCTAAACTATCTTTCCATTCATAATGCGAAAGCACATTGATGGGTTCAAAGCAAGCAGCTCTCAAATCTTTAAGATGTATAAAATCCATATCTTCTTTGGTTTGGATAGTAAGTCTAACGGTTATTAAATCGCCAATTTTCAGAGGGCTGCTTGAAGAAATGGGAGTCAAGAGCATACCGTTTAAGGTGCTCTTTTTTAAATACAACTCTTTCGTTACGCTCAATAGGCCTGTGTTATTAGAATTTATTTTATCAGTATTTTCAAAATATTGCCAATAAATACCGCCAAAGCAAGAGATACTTGATTTGTTTTGAATGGTGATTTTTGACATGTCCTTATTGATTTCGGAGGCTTGCCAACGCCATTTGCTATACCCAACTTCCGATTCTTTGTTAGACTCCGCCAGTTTAGCAGTTTGTATGGTGGTGTTCCCAAATTTTATCTTGGTGTTGTCTTTAACCGATAACCACTCACTTCCTTTTAAAAGTAAGGCGTAAATCGCTTCGGTAGTAGCTTTTGTGGTGGGCCAGTTTTTGGTTTGTTTGTTTTTCAACAACCACACCTTCATAGCATCAACAGATCGGCTATCATTGTTGACTTCAGTAAAAGCCTCAATTAAAAGGGCTTGTGTTTCAATAGGGGATTCATACCAATGCCATCCCGCCTTATTTTCAAGCCAATACATTCCCCAATCTTCATTGGTTGAGGAAGTTTGTTTTAAACCTTCTAGTATTATTTTAGCGGCATTTTTTTCTCCGTAACGGTATAAGAGCAGTGCCGCCATACCCTTATTGTACAAAGAAAAGGACTGCCATTCGTTTTTGATTATTTGAATTTGCTTGTTGAATTGCACGCTAAGTTGTTCTGATAAGGGATATTCCTCCAGATAGAAACTTCTCATGTAGAGGTAATGCAAATCGGCATTAAAGTATCTTATGCGGCCGTTATCCGGTGCAACATTGAAATGACTTAAAAATTTGGCATCGGTAAAGGGTATGCCCAATTTTGTGATTTCAATAAACCGTTTACTTAAATCCTGATTAATGTTCAGCTTTTTAAGATGTCCTAATCCCGTTAATATATGACGGGATATATATTCGTTTTCGCCTCCACCTTCAAACCAAGCAAAGCCACCTGTTGGCTTTTGTGTTGCTTTAAGCTTTTGGAAAAGACTTTCAGTATTGGTTCTGGCTTGCTCTAAATCAAATAAAATAGCTAATTTATTTTGTTGTTCTTTTTCATTTTGTGCATCTAAAGCCCATGGCGTTTCTGCTAAAATGATCGATTTTAACGATTCGTTCTGCTCTAATTTTGAAATGGATTTTCCCGCTTTTTTCCATTCCTCAAAAACAGCCGCAATCTTAGGATTACTCGTAATGATTTCAGTAGCTAATACATTGGAATAATATTTAGAAAATAGTTGCTCCGCACAATCGTGTTCGTATTCCATTAAATACGGTAAGGATTGAATAGCTAGCCAAGCTGGATTACTTGTGTATTCTATAGTAAATAATTGGTTTTGTATAGTGGAAGAGTTAGTGTTCTGTAGATTTGGAAAAACGTACTCCTTCTCGCTTTTTTCTCGAACCCAGATAGGAATAGATTCGGTTACCAAAAGACGGTTCGATAAGACAGGTACGACGTTTTCTTCACCGTCCGAATAATTGTCTGCCTTCGCGACAACCTTATAATCAATGCCCTGCAGGTCTTTTGGGATGCTTATTTTCCAACTTACAGTTGTACTCCCCGATGGATTAATAGTGAAATTTCTAATCGCGCTTACATTGTTGGTTTTACGATCAATGTTTTGCATCGTAGTGGCATCAAATAGTTGAAGCACCGCAATGCCTTTTTTCTCGGTCTGGCTTAGGTTCGCTATTTTAGTAGTAAGAACAATCGTGTCATTCTCTCGTAGAAAGCGGGGCATGTTTGGGAACACCATTAGTTCTTTTTGAGTTACAACAGTGCGTTCAAGATAGCCTGACTTTGCATCTTTAGTATGTGCCAACAATCGAAGTTTCCATTGGGTGAGCTCTTCAGGAGTTTTAAATTGGAAACTTATTTTGCCTTCTTTGTTGGTGCGCAATTGGGGGTAAAAGAAGGCGGTTTCATTCCGATTTGTTCTAGTTTTTAGTTGAGACAATTCCTCCAAGGCTTTGTTTGAGGTCAATACTATGACACCATTTGCACCCTTACTACCATATATGGAAAGGTTGTTTTGATTTTTTAAAAATTGAACGTCAACAATGCTATTAGGGTCTAAAGCCAAAAAATCTTCTTGACTAATGATAGTTCCATCAAGCATAAATAGCGGTGGTTTAACTGAGGAAACACTGCCATAGGTTTTTAAGATGGATTCAATCCCTTTTATTTTGCTACTATCGGCTACTTCATAGTTTTTCTCAACTGTTACACCAGCAATCCTGCTTTTTAGTGCACTAACAACGGCGCTGGAATAACTGCTTATATCTTCTGAATCGCTTAATACATCATACATTACTTTTGAAGCGGTACCCGTAAAACGCTCTTTTGTAGTAGTACCATAACCCACTACCACCACTTCATCCAAAGACATCACCGCGTTAAGTACTATGTTTGTATCGTTTTTTTGCTCAACTTTTACTGTAATACTATCGTATCCTACGAAAGAAACAAGCAATAACTCATTTTGACTAGCTTCTATTTCAAAATACCCATTAAAATCCGTTTGTGTGGAGCGACTAGTTCCTTTCACTAAGATACTAGCGCCAGGAAGAGGACCCGAGCTATCGCGAACATAGCCCGAAATTAATTTAGCATTCAATGGTTTAGGCGCTTTTTTAGTAATTTGGGTTT
>Ga0114967_10004426_pt1 | contig 11285 bp, 9 predicted proteins | sample M_130628_MF_Meta_FD_92639 | JGI IMG/M metagenome (GOLD analysis project Ga0114967, IMG submission 92639) | Freshwater microbial communities from Lake Montjoie, Canada to study carbon cycling - M_130628_MF_MetaG | ecosystem: Environmental > Aquatic > Freshwater > Lake | place: Lake Montjoie... | reverse complement strand
GCCACCGGCATCAGCGTCTGAATCGCGTGGAAGCGGGTGGGCAGGTTGACCACGCGAATGCCCGGAATACCGGCCCGGATCTGCGCCTCCTCATGCCCCGTCACCACGCCCGCGGTGGGGTAAAGGCCGAGCGTGGGCACCGCCACCTGGGCGAGATAGCCAGAGACATCCACCTTCGCCGCCACGCGGGAAAGGGCGATCAGCACCTCCACCGGTGATTTGCCCATCTCATCGGCATACCAGCGCACCATCGCCGGGTCGGCATCCGGCGGAAACCGGGTGGCGCCATTGACGTAATCCGACCAGCCACGGCTGCCCATGATCCGCAGCGCATCCTGCCAGGTGGCATGGCCGCAGGCGAATGCCACCTGCGTCGCCTTGGGAATGGTGACCGGCGCCGCCAGCAGGGTGAGGCTGCGCAGACGCTCAGGGATGGTCGCCCCCATCACAATGCCCAGAATGCCGCCGAGGGATTCGCCGCAATAATGCACCGGGCCGCCGCCCAGATGGTCCATGATCGCCATCAGATCGTCCAGAAAGCCCTCGACATGGATGTGGCTATCGGCGTCGAAATCGAAGGTTGATTTCCCCAAGCCGCGCAGGTCAGGGCAGACCACCCGGTAGAAGCGCGAGAGGTAGGGCACCCAGGCATGCCAGAACACCGCCGAGCGGCCATAGCCATGCTGCAGGATCAACCAGGGCGCATCGCGCCACGGGTCGGTATTGTCGTGAATGGTCAGGTGCAGGCTGGGTTTTCCCGGCCTTTGCAGCATGGGCATGGCGGCTTCCTCAAAGTTTGTGTGGGCAAGATAGGTCGATTTGCGCCGCACGGGAATCGCCCGGAGCGAAAACCTGGCATCACTCGCAATGATTGGTTGCTCGCCCCAGCCTGTGACCCGCCGCGATCAATCGAACAGCATCCCCACCGCACGCGGCGCCATACCGACATTGGAATGCCCAACCCCGGGCACGAACGCCATGCGCCAGCCTAAGGTCACCCCCAGCCTGGCGGCCGCCTCACGCGCGGCGGCAAAAAACGCCTGACCACGGCCAAAGCGGTGCGGGCCTTGCAGCATCGCCTCGGGCGTCTGACGCAGATCGGGATCGGTGAGCCTTACATCCTCCTCGCCCAGCAACACCACCACAGGCCGGGCGAGGCCCCGGCGCAGTGCCGCCTCACCGGCCGTGGTGCCGGCCAGGCCATAGGGGAAAGCCCGGGTGATATCAGGCCATGTGTAGAAGCCGGCATTGGCGAAGACCATGCGGTCCACCCCCTCGGCATCACAAAGCCAATTGTAGCGATGGGAGAATTGCGAGCCGGCGGAATGGCCATAGAGGTGGAACCGCCCTGTCGCCCCATCCTCACCCACCGCGCGCCGCGCCGCCGCCACCGCCCTGGGTAGGGCCCAGAAGCTCCAGGCCTCCCGCGGGCGCCCGGCGCTGGCACCATCATTATAGGCGGCAGAGCCGGGATAGGCGGCGTTGCTGAATTCGGGACAGACCAGCAGGAAGCCGCGCTGCTCGGCATGCGGGGCCCAGGTATCGCGATAGCCCCGCGCCGTCCGTCCTGCGCCATGCAGCACCGCCACCACCGACCCGCCGGGGCGCCAGGAAGCGGGGCGATGCAGCCAGACCGGCATCTCGCCGCCAGCGCTGGGTTCGGTAAAGGTGATGCGCGCCGCCCCCTGGCTGATGGCCGCGTGGCCAAGAGCGGGAGCCGCCATGACGGCGGGAAGAACACGGCGGCTGAACATCAGCGGCAAGCTCCAAGGTTGCTGGGTATATTTGCAATCCTTAGCAAAGCGCCTTGGGTGTCAAGGCAATCAAGCCGCGTCAATACCTTATTCAGCTAGCATCCAATTGCAGCCCCTCGCGCCGGATCACCTCTCCCCAGCGCCTCGCCTCCTCGCGCACGAAGCCGGCGAATTCCTCCGGGGTATTGGGGAAGGCCACGCCGCCCAATTCAGCAAAACGCGCCTGGGTGGCGGGCATCTCCAGCATGGCGCGAATATCGGCATTGATGCCGCGCAGCGCTGCCTCTGGCAGGCCCGGGGGGGCGAAAATGCCGAACCAGGTGTTCACGTCGAAATTGGCCAATTCGCCGCCCGCCTCGCGCAGCGCCGGGATATCGGGCAATTGCGGGCTGCGGCCTGCGGAGGTGACCGCGAGGCCACGCACCCGGCCCGAACGCACCAACTCGATGATCCCGGTCAGATTGTCGATGGCGAATTGCACATTGCCGGCCAGCAGATCGGTCTGCATCGGCGCCGAGCCGCGGAAGGGCACATGCACCGCCTCCACGCCCAGCGATTGCAGCACCCAGACCGGGGTGAGGTGGGTGGATTGCCCCACACCGGTGGAGCCGAAAGCGGCGCGGCCCCGCTGGGCGCGCAGCCAGGCGACGAATTCCGTCAGATTTCGCGCCGGGACATCATTGTTGCAGACCAACACATTAGGCCCGCGAATAGTGCCGATGATCGGCGTCTGCTGCGCGATGTTATAGGGTAGGTTGCGGAACAGCGAATAGGCGATGGCCTGGCTGCCGATATTGCCCGAGAGCAGCGTCAACCCATCGGGCCGGGCGCGGGCCATTTCGGCCGAACCGATGGTGCCACCAGCACCGGGCCGGTTTTCCACCACCACCGGCCCACCCCAGACGGTTTGCAGGTGCTGCGCCACGATGCGGCCGATGATGTCGGTGGTGCCGCCCGGTGCCACCGGCACGATGACGCGCACCGGCCCGGAGGGGCGCCAGGATTGGGCAAAAGCGGGGGCCGCCAGCAATGGGGCCGCGAGAAGGCTGCGACGAAGCATCATGAAATATCCATCTGTAAGCCCTCGCGTTGGATCACGCCGCGCCATTTGGCAATCTCGGCTTGCACGAAGGCAGAAAAATCGCCCGGGCTGCCGGGCATCGGCACGCCGCCCATCTGGGCGAAGCGGGCACGGGTCTCGGGCATGTTGAGGAAGCTATTGATCTCCCGGTTCAGCACCGCAACGGCGCCGGGCGGCGTATTGCCATGGGCGAACATGCCGAACCAAGTGTTCACCTCGTAATTCGCCAGCTCCACCATGGTTTCACGCAGCGGCGGCAATTCGGGCAATTGGGAATTGCGGTCGGCCGACGTCACCGCCAGGGCGCGGACCTGCCCGGCGCGAATCTGCTGCACCGAGGTGGTGAGATTATCGAAGCTGAACTGAATATTGCCGGCGACGAGGTCCATCATCAGCGGCCCCGCACCGCGGAAGGGCACATGCGTGGCCTCCGTGCCGGTGAGCTGGCAGAACCACACGCCAGACAGATGCGGCGATTGCCCCACGCCCGAACTGCCATAGGCCAGCTTGCCGGGGTTGGCCTTCAGATGGGCGACGAATTCCGGCACGGTGCGGGCGGGGATAGAGGGGTGCAGCAGCAGCGCATTCGGCCCGCGGATCATATTGCCCACCGGCGCCAGGCTCTCGGGCCGGTATTGCAGGTTGCGGAACAGCGAATAAGCGATGGCCTGCGGGCCGATATTGCCCGAGAGCAGCGTCAGCCCATCGGCAGGCGCGCGCAGCACATCCATGGTGCCGATCGTGCCTCCGCCGCCCGAGCGGTTATCGGCCACCGCATTGATTCCGAAGCGATTCTGCAAATGCTGAGCGAGCATACGGGCCATGATGTCGGTGGTGCCGCCGGGGGCTGCGGGGGCCACAATGCGCATGGGCTGGGTAGGGCGCCATTCGGCTGCATCGCCCTGCGCGCGGGCGATGCCAGGCAGGAGCAGGCAGGCCTTAATGGCCGAGCGGCGTTGGAGCATGGGCGTTTTCCTCTATTTTTGGTCTTCTTCCGCCTTTTTGACGCAAGGCGTGGCCGGCGAAAAGACCTTATAAGCGGCGGAAAAGCTCATTCCTTCACAATCATTTGCCTCCGCCGAAAAATCGATCACCGCTTCTTGCAATTTTGGGTTTGATCCGGTGCGCAATGGGGCGTAAGGGACCCCCCCGTCATGCTAATGCCACGAACAAACACACCGCCGATATCTGCCACTGCGAAAAACCTTGCGCCGTCGCAGGCGACCGGTTCGGCCATCTTTAAAGGGAGGTCGGGGCCACCAGCCCTGAATTCACCACTGAGCGACACAATTGCACCCGTCACTATCGCCAAGAAACTCGGCTTCAAGCCCGGCATGGTCTGCGCCGTCATTGATCCGCCCAATGGCATGAAACATGGCCTGCCGGTCTCCACCGCCTCGGAGCCTGAGTTGATCCTGGCCTTCGCGGCCGATCGCGCGAGCCTCGGCCGCGCCGCCGCCCGCGCGCTTGATCTCTATGGCGTGGGCGGACGGCTGTGGTTCGCCTACCCGAAGAAGGGTGGGCCGATTCGCTCGGATCTCGACCGTGACCATGGCTGGGAGCCGCTCACCCAGGCTGGGCTGCTGCCGGTGGCACAGGTGCCGCTGGACAATATCTGGGTCGCGCTGCGCTTCCGCCTGCGCGAGGAAGTGCCGACCCTGACCCGCAAGGTCTGAGCCGGCTGCGTCAACTCTCCGGCTGAATGCCCTGCCGCCGGATGAGGCCGCCCCAGCGGGTGGCCTCTTCAGCGATGAAGGCGCGGAACTCCGCCGCATTGCTGGCGGTGACCTGAAAACCGGCCGCTTCCATCCGCGCCCGTGCCTCGGGGGCTTCCAGCGCGCGCCTCGCCTCCAGCGCCAGCCGCTCCACCCGCTCGGCCGGCATGCTGGCCGGGCCGATCAGGCCGTTCCAGGCATAGGAGGTGGCACCGGCCAGGCCCGCCTCCTCCAGCGTCGGCACATCGGGCAATTGCGGCACCCTGGCTTCGGCCGTCACCGCCAGGGCGCGGGCCTGCCCCTCACGCAGTTGCGGCAGAATGCCTGAAACGATGATGACAATGGCCTGGATGCGCCCGGCCACCAAATCCACCACCGCCTGGGGAAAGCCGCGATAGGGCACATGCACCATCTGGGTGCCGGTGCGCGCCATCAGATCCACCATGGCCAGATGCCCGCCGGAACCCGCGCCGACCGAGCCGTAAGCGATCGCCCCGGGATTGGCCCGGGCATGGGCAATGAACTCGGCAAAGCTGCGCGCCGGCACCGAAGGGTGCACCGCCAGCACCTGCCCGGTGCGCGCCAGCAGTGAAATCGGCGCGATGTCGCGCACCGGGTCATAGGAGAGGTTGGAAAACAGCGCCGGCGCCGTGGCCATCGGGCCGTTGATCGAGACGCCCAACGTATCCCCATCCGTCGCCTTGGCCACCGCATCGGTGCCGATATTGCCCCCCGCCCCCACCCGGTTCTCGATCACGAAGGGCTGGCCGAAGACCGCGCTGAAGTGCGGCACCAGGGTTCGGGCCGCAGTATCGGGGGTGGAGCCGCCCGGAAAGGGCACAATGATGCGCACCGGCCGCTCGGGCCAATTGGCCTGCGCACGGGCCAGCATGGGTGTGGCGGCGGCAGCCAGGCTCAGGGCGGCGCGGCGGGCGATGGGTGGCGGCATGGCGGTCTCCTCCGTCTTTCTGCCGGCATAGCGCGAAGCGTGGGGGCCAGGGCAGCCCCCTACCCCGCAGCCTCCACCGAGACGATCCGCCAAGCCCAGTCCTCGCCATCCGGCCCCCTGGTCTGCACCGTCTCGCCCGGGCGGATGAAGCCGGGGAAGCCGATGGACCAGAGGCTGGCATCATCCAGCGCATGCCCGCCCTCCGGCATGCGCAAATGCCAACCAAAATCGGCATCATGCTGGAGGTCACCCCGGCGATCAGGCGCATCTGGCGCATCCAGCCAGGCGGGCCAGGGCGCCGGGTCCGCCAGCCAGGCTTCGGCGCTGGCCCCCCCCTGCGGGTCGAGCGCCAGGCGGATGCGGATGCGCCGTGCCGGGTCGCCCATCGGGCGGCCAGGGCCGGAGAGCAGGGTCATGGTGATATCATGCATGGCCCCGGCCTAGCGCATCCGCGCGGTCTTGGGTTGCGGGCTTACCGAAAGGTGACCAGCCCGCCCTGTGGGCTGCCCAGAACCGTATCGTCGCGCATGGCGACATGGCCGCGCACAATGGTGGCCACCGGCCAGCCATGGCAGAGATGGCCGGCAAAGGGCGTCCAGCCGCAGGGGCTGGCAATCCAGCTTTCCTCGATCCGGCGCTGCGCCTTCATATCCACCAGCGTGACATCGCCATCATAGCCCAGCGCCAGCCGGCCCTTGCCCACGGCGCCATAAACCCGCGCCGGGCCAGCCCCCATCACATCCACCAGACGGGTGAGGCTGAGCCGGCCGGCGGAGACATGGTCCAGCATCAGCGGCAGGATGGTCTGCACCCCGGTCAGGCCAGCGGCGGTGGCGGGCCAGGGGCGCTCCTTGGCGGCACGCGAATGCGGCGCATGGTCGGAGCCCACCACATCGATGGTGCCATTGGCCATGGCGGCCCAGGCAGCCTCCATATGCCGCGCGGCGCGGATCGGCGGGTTCATCACCGCATAGCCGCCCAGCCGGTCATAGGCCTCATCGGTCTGGGTCAGGTGGTTCAGCAGCACCTCCACGCTGGCGATGTCGCGGCATTCGCCCAGGAATTCCAGTTCCTCGGCGGTGGAGACGTGCAGGATATGCGCCGGCCGGCCGGTCTTGCGCGCCAGGCCCACCAGACGCGTGGTGCCGATCAGCGCGCATTCCACATCGCGCCATTCGGCATGCAGCCGATGCGGGCCACCGGCCTCATAGGCCGGCTTGCGCGCCTGCAGCCGATACTCATCCTCGGAGTGATAGGCGATGGGGCGGCGGCCCGAGCGCATGGCGCGCTCCAACGAGGCATCATCCTCGACCAGCAGGTCGCCAGTGGACGAACCCGCAAAGATCTTCACCGCGCAGACATTGGGCTCGACCTCCAACCGGGCGAGGTCATCGAGATTGGACTTCGCACCGCCGACATAAAAACCGATATCGCACCAGGAGCGGCCCTGGGCGTAGCCGCGCTTCCATTCCAACTGCTCGGAGGAGGTGATGGAGGGCGTGGTATTGGGCATGTCGAAGACGGTGGCGATGCCACCCAGCAGCGCCGCCCGCGTGCCGCTCTCCAGGGTTTCAACCGAGGCATCGCCCGGGTCCCGCAAATGGACATGGGCGTCGATCATGCCGGGCAGAACATGCAAATGGGCGCAATCGATGCTCTGGGTGGCGCTGGCCAGCCTCAGGTCGCCAATGGCGGCAATCTTGCCGGCAAGCAGGCCAATATCGGCGCGCGCCTCGCCCCAGGGGAGCACGCATGTGCCGTTCTTCAGGATCAGGTCGAAATGCTGCGGCATGTTGGGTTCCTTATATGGCCACCAAACTGCGACGGCGGGCGGGAAAAATCCACCCGGGCAGCGCGCCCCCCGCCAATCCATCACCCAAGCCCCTACCCAGCCTGCAATGCCCGCCACACCGCCTCGGCTGTCGCCGGCAATTGCAATGCGGCCCCGGCCGGCAGGGCATCGGCGATGGCATTCATGATCGCCGCGGGTGCTGCGGTGGCGCCGGCCTCGCCCACCCCCTTCACCCCCAACGCATTGGTGCGGCATGGCGATGGCTCACTATGGCAGGCAAAGCCCGGCAAATCCGCCGCGCGCGGCAGGGCATAATCCATGAAACTCGCGCTCAGCAATTGGCCCTCACTGTCATAGGCAATGCGCTCAAACAGCGCCTGGCCAATGCCCTGGGCGGCACCCCCCATCACCTGGGCATCAGCCAGATGATGGTCCAGCACCACGCCGCAATCATCGGTCTCGGTATAGGCGGCGAGGGTGACGAGGCCAGTGTCGCGGTCGATCTCCACCTCGGCGATATGGCAGCCATTGGGATAGGTCTCGGCGGTGCGGGTCATGCCCTGGCTATCCAGCGCGCCCCCCTCGGCGAGGGCGAGCAGGCCAACCCTGCGGTCAGTGCCCGCCACATGATAAGCGCCATCGGCAAACACCAGGTCAGCCTCGGCCGCCTCCAGCCGCTGGGCGGCCAGGGCCTGGCCCTTGCGAACCACCTCGGCCGCCACATCCACCACGGCCGAGCCCGCGGTGGCGGTCCCGCGTGAGGCCACGGCGGCGCTGCCACCCAGGGCGAAGTCACTATCGCCCTGCACCACCACAACATCGTCCGGCGCCAGCCCCAGCCGCTCGGCGGCCAGGCGGGCGAAAACCGTCTCATGCCCCTGCCCGCTGCCATGCAGCGCCATGCGCAGCACCACGCCCTGCGGCGTGAGGCGCAGCGCCGCACCCTCGATGGGCATGCCGCCGGAATGTTCGAGAAAGCAGGAAATCCCCAGGCCCCGCGCCCGCCCCTGGCTTTCGGCCAAGGCGCGGCGGGCTGGAAACCCCACCACATCGGCATGGCGGAGTGCCGCATCCAGCAGCCCGACAAATTCGCCGCTGTCGATGCAGGTCTTCACCGGGCTGGTATAGGGCATGGCCTCGGGCGGCAGCATGTTCAATCGGCGCAGCGCCAGCGCGTCATGGCCAGTCTGCCGCGCCGCCGCCTCGACCAACCGCTCCATCAGGTGATTGGCCTCTGGCCGCCCTGCACCGCGATAGGGCCCGGTCGGCACGGTATTGGTGAAGGCAAGCCGCACCCGCGCCGCGATATGCTCAATACGATAAAGGCTGCCCAGGCAGCGGGCGAAATTGTTGGTGGCGATATGCGCCCCCGTCATGCTCAGAAACGCCCCCAGCGCCACCACCGATTGCACATCAAGGGCCAGAAAACGCCCCGCCGCATCCAGCGCCAGCCGCGCCTCGGCAAAGCCCTCCCGCGCCTGGGTGTCGGAGGCGAAGGCCTCGCTACGGGTGGCCTGCCAATGCACCGCCCGCCCGGTCATGGCGGCGGCAGCCAGCAACGCGACATGCTCAGGATAGGGCGGCGTCTTCAGGCCAAAGGCGCCGCCGACATCGCCGGTCAGCACCCGAAGATCCGTGCCGGTGATGCCAGCCAGCGCATCGCGCAGAAAGCGCGCCCCCTGGCTGGCGGCGCGCAGCACCGGCCGGCCATTCTCGTCGATCCAGGCCGTGGCATTGCGCGGCTCCAGCGGCGCGCCGGCGATGCGTGACTGGGCAAGGCCAAGATGAACAACATGCGGCGCGCTGGCCAAAATCTCGGCCACCTGTGGATCAGCAAAACCCTGCCAGTCGCAGGCGAGATTGCCCGGCGCCTGGGGCCAAAGCTGCGCCGCCCCCGGGGCAAGCGCAGCGCGCGGCTCCACCGCCGCGGGCAGGGTGGCGAATTCAATGGCGATCAACTCCGCCGCGTCCTGCGCCTGGGGAAGTGTTTCCGCCACCACCAGGGCAATGGGCTGGCCAACATGCAGCACCCTGCCATCGGCCAGGGCCGGCCAGGGCGGCACCACCAGCCCCGCCACCGGCATTGGCCGGGCGAGGTCATTGGTGGCGATATCGCCGGCCAGCAACACCGCCAGCACACCAGGCGCCGCCCGGGCGGCGGTGATGTCCAGCGCCGTGATGCTGGCATGGGCATGGGGGCTGCGCAGGAAGCAGGCGGCAGCCGCCCCCTCGGGCCTGGTGTCATCGGTGAAATTGCCCCGCCCGGTCAGCAGGCGCAGGTCCTCGACGCGGCTCACGCAGCACCTATGCTGGGGGCCGACATGGAGGCGTTGTGATGGAGCTGTGGCATGACTGGGATTCCGTCTGCTCGTTCAAGGTGCGGATGGTCTTGGCGGAAAAGGGTCTGGCCTGGCAATCGCGCCATGTCGACCTCTTTGCCTTTGCCAATCTCAGCGCTGGCTTCCTGGCGCTGAACCCGGCCGGCGTTGTGCCGGTGCTGCGCCATGCCGGGCTGGTGCTGCCGGAATCGAGCGTGATCAACGAATACCTCGATGAGGTCTTCCCCAGCCCGCCTTTGGTGCCGCAAGCGGCCGCGGAGCGCGCCGCCATGCGGGTCTGGGTGAAGTTGCAGGATGAGGTACTCTACCACGCGCAGCGCCCGGCCACCTTCCAATTGATGATCAAGAAACGCTTGGCGGGGCTGGGCGGTGATGAGATCGCCCGGCTGGTTGCCGCCCACCCGCAGCCGGACCGCGCGCGTCACTTCATCGGCTGGGCCACGGGACCTGTGGATATGGCCGTGGTGGAGGATGCGCGCGGCCGGGTGGATGCGGTGCTGGCCCGGATTGATGCCGGGCTGCAGGATGGCCGGGAATGGCTGGCGGGGGAGATGTTCAGCCTGGCCGAATGCGCCATGGCGCCGTTTATCGACCGGCTGCGGCGGTTGCGGTTCGAGGCGCTATGGGCAGAGCGGCCGAAATTGGCAAGCTGGATGGAGCGGGTGGCGGCCCGGCCGAGTTATATGCTGGCCCGGGCGCCGGCGGCAGAGTTGATGCAGGGGCCCGATTGAGCGGGGCCGCCCCCGCTCGCTGGCCAGCGCCATTGGCCAAAACTCCTTGAACTCAAGCATCACGAAAAGAAGATATAGTCCTTCCCGTCGACCGACCCATAGCTTGGCGTGGCCAGTTGCGCCTGGCTCAGCCCGGTGAAGCTGAGCGAGGTATCGATCAGCCCATTGCCATCCAGGTCACAATGCAGCGTCGCGCCCTTGAAGCCCTCCACCCCATCACTCGTCACCCAAACGAATTTGCTTACCCCAGGCTGATAGCCCCAAATCGTGACCTGCTCACCTGGCGAAAAATCGGTGATGGTTGACCAGGTGATGGCGGTAGCGGCAGCCCAGCCATCGATGAAAAACCTATCCAGCCCCGCACCGCCGGTGATGAAATTCGAGCCCAACCCACCATCCAGTACATCATTGCCACCGCTACCATCCATGCCATCATCGCCCGCGCCCGCATTGCAGAAATCAGCCTGAATGGTGGCAATGACGATGTCGTTGGTGTCACCGTTGATTTGTTGATTGACGATGCCGGCAAGGGGGCCAGTATAGACGTCAGGCAGGCTATAGTCGAAGTCGCGATTGCCCAGCCGGGAATAGACCAGGCCGAGATTGACCCCGCTGGCTGCCAGCGAGGCGATTGAGATATCCGCCGCTGCGCCCCATTTGAAGCGTTCGATAGCGGTGAAGTGGTCCTGGCCATCGGCGCCGCTGGTGATCACCACGCCATCGCGCACGCCGAAGCGATAATTGCTCTGCGCGCCGGAGAGTTGGGCCAGGTCATCGCCCGCGCCGCCAGTGATGATGTCGTTCCCGGAGCCGCCATTCATCGTGTCATCGCCGGCATAACCATTCATTCTGTCGCCAAAGGCTGTGCCGCGCAGGCTGTCGGCCAGGGTGGTGCCGCGGTAGGTGGCGCCGCTGGAAGCCTGG
>Ga0114967_10004424_pt1 | contig 11286 bp, 12 predicted proteins | sample M_130628_MF_Meta_FD_92639 | JGI IMG/M metagenome (GOLD analysis project Ga0114967, IMG submission 92639) | Freshwater microbial communities from Lake Montjoie, Canada to study carbon cycling - M_130628_MF_MetaG | ecosystem: Environmental > Aquatic > Freshwater > Lake | place: Lake Montjoie... | reverse complement strand
CCGCTGCTGCTAAGATCGCTAGTGATGCCGCTGCTGCTAAGATCGCTAGTGATGCCGCTGCTGCTAAGATCGCTAGTGATGCCGCTGTTGCTGCTCAAGTACCTACTACTCTTGCTGTAGTTGCTCCTACGGAGTCAAGTACACCAATTGCCAGTAAAACAATTACAACTACACCTACGGTAAGCACACCTATTGTCACTGCGGGGCTGCTAGATACACCTCCAGCGGTAGCTCCTGTTGCCCCTGTAGTGCTAGCTGCGCCTCCAGCGGTAGCTCCTGTAGTAAATGTAGACGTTAATAACAATGGGGTTATAGACGCAGAAGAACCTCCTAAGCCGCCTGTAGTGCCAGCTACACCTCCAGTAATTCCTGTAACGCCTACACCGCCTCCTCCTCCTACTAGTGGTGGTGGCTTGTTCTCATCACCTACAAGGACTACTGACTTACTTTTTGGTGATCCATATAAGTATCAGAGAGACAAGTTCACACTCTTAGATAACCTCTTAAGCTACGGTAGGTATTAACTAATGACATATTTAGCACTTATTAATAAAGTTCTTATTCGCCTTAGAGAACTTGTAGCTACAACTCCTACAGATAATGACTATGTTACTCTTATAGGCTATCTAGTAAACGATGCTAAGAAGACTGTAGAGGAAGCATGGGACTGGACTGCTTTAAAGACTACTTTCACTGTTTCTGCTGTTATTGCAGATAACACCTATACCCTTACAGGCTTTGGTACTAACTTTAAGTTATTAGATGTGTATAATGCTACTCAACTAAGCCGCATGGATTTGATTAGTCAGAATGAGATGAATGACAAGATTAACCTTAATACAGCAGCAACAGGCGCACCTAGCTGTTTTAGCTATAATGGCTCAGACGCTAATGGCGATCAGAAGATCATTGTGTATCCTACTCCTGACGGCTCTTATACGCTTAAGTTTGATGCTGTTGTACGCGAAGCAGAGCTTACCTTAGCCGCAGACACAACTAAGCTACCTACACAACCTATTATTATGATAGCATGGGCGATGGCTACTAGAGAAAGAGGCGAGACTGGCGGCACTGCTGCTCAAGAGCTATTCGGTCTTGCTGATAGGTACTTAGGTGATGCTATTGCGCTAGATGCTACACGTTATCAAGCAGACCTTACTTGGAGAGTTGTTTAATGGCTCAACAGCTACAGAGTGTCTCTATTGCTGCTCCTGGCTTCTTTGGGATGAACACCCAAGATAGCCCTGTAGAAAGCCCTCCTAGATTTGCCTCTATTGCGCTTAACTGTGTCATTGACCAGTATGGGCGTGTAGGAGCGCGTAAGGGCTATTCTTATATTACTACTAACGCTGCTGCTATCTCTGGCGGCAATGGTCTTACAACAATCTATGAGTACATAAAGAAGTCTGACGGGACTAAGGTAGTATTCTCTACTGGGAATAATAAACTACTAACAGGCACTGTTACTCTTGTTGACGCAACACCAGCAAGTTACACAATTACAGCAGAGGACTGGAAGATAGTAGAGGTTAATGAGAAGGTCTATTTCTTTCAGCGTGGATATGAACCTTGTGTGTATAGCGAAAGCACAGGAACTATTCAGAAGATGTCAGCAGTTTCAGGAAGCGCAGGCACTCCACCACAGGCTAATGAGGCTTTAGGAGCTTTTGGTAGATTGTTTGTAGCAGACTTTACTACTGATAAACATACTATTTATTGGTCTGATCTTTTACAAGGACACAAGTGGTCTGGCGGCAGCTCAGGCTCTTTAAATATTAACAAAGTATGGCCTCGCGGAGCTGATGAGATAGTAGCTTTAGCGCAGCACAATAACTTCCTTGTTATTATGGGGCGTAGGTCTACTATTATCTATGGCGGTATGGACGACCCTAGCACTATGGCGGTTACAGACATTATAGATAATGTAGGGTGTATTGCTAGAGACTCTGTGCAGAACACAGGCGCAGACATCTTATGGCTTAGTGAACATGGTGTACAAAGTCTTGGTAGATTAGTACAAGAAAAGTCAGCAATACTTAAAGATATATCGCGTAATGTTCGCAACGATATTACTAATTATATTACTTTAGAGACAGGTATAATCAAGTCAGTCTACTCTACTGTAGAGGCGTTCTACTTAGTAACCTTTCCCTATAGCGGTATTACCTACTGCTTTGACATGAGAGGAATGCTGGAGGACGGCTCTGCAAGAACTACTATATGGAATAAGATAGAGCCTAAGTGCTTCCATGTTAATAAAGCAGGTAATCTATACATGGGGCATGATACTGGTATTACTCTATTTGATGAGTATAACGATGGTACAGCTACCTACTCAATGGAATACTTCTCTAATCCAATGTCGTTTGGGAATGCTACAACATTAAAGTTTGTAAAGAAGATAGCCATGACAATCATTGGTGGAGCAGGTGCAATAACTAACCTCCAGTGGGCATACGATTACTTGTTCAACTATCGCAGTAGTGCATACACGCTCTCTAGCGGTTCTATAGCTGAGTATAATGTAGCTGAGTTTAACGTAGGGGAATACTCTACTGGTGTTGTTATTACAAGACCTTCTATTAACGCTTCTGGTAGTGGCTTTGTAGCTACAATTGGGATCACTTCTGAGATTGACGGAGCTGCTTTGTCTATTCAACAAATTGATGTTCTAGCCCTAATGGGGAGATTAGTATGAGTATTTGGGATCAAATAAGCGGTGTTACAAGCATGGCTGGATCAGCTGCTCTAGCTAATCAGGGTATCCAAGAGGCTAGGGCGGCAGGGACTGCTCAACAGCAAGCTCTTTCAACTCTTGCTGATAAATACCAACTAGCTACTCAGTTTAAGCCTTATACGGTCACAGGAGCTACTGGGTCTAGCACCTTTGCTCCTGGTGGCGGCTCAACTACGCTATCTCCTCAGCTACAAGCATTGATGGATCAACTCCTTCAGTCTAGTGGTGGTATGTTTACAGGAGCTGCGCAGCCTCTTGACCAGCGAGCTATGGATGTAACTGCTCAGTTGGAAGCTGCAAGCGCGCCTTCTAGGGAGAGAGAATACTTGTCTATGGAGCAGAGGCTCTTTAATCAAGGTAGAGGTGGTTTACAGACTGCCCAATACGGAGGCGCACCTGAACAGTTTGCCTTTGCTAAAGCCTTAGAAGAGCAGAGAGCGCAGAATGCCCTTATGGGACGCTCACAGGCTATGAATGAGCAGAACCAACAGTTTAATCTAGGTCAAGGCTTGTTTAGCAGTGCCTTTATGCCACAACAACAGCAGAATTTACAGACACAAGTAAGTACCCCTTTTGCTGAGTTGGTTGCAAGATCACAACAACAAGGCGTTGTAACAGGTGCTGAACTAGCTGCGCAAGGCACACAGGCTAAGATTGCAGGTGAAACACAAGCGTCTAATATAAGACAAACGCAGCTACAAGCACTTCTGGACTCTTTAAACGCTCCTACTAGTGGTGGTGGTTCGTTCTTTGGTAACTTACTCAGTAGCATATTTGGTGGTAACTCTGGCGGTACGCCTCCTGGCTTTGTAACGCCCACTGCTGCACAACAGAATGCTGCGCTTAATCTCCCATAAGGTAACTGATAATGGCTAACGAACTATTGCAAGGTTTACTCTCTAATCTACTGACACCAGTTGATCCAAGAGCGGCTCAAAGAGCTGAAGGTGCTAGGCTTGTATCTATGATGGGTACGCCTGGTGCTGCTGCTACCTACTATGCCCCACAGCGAGCTGCTGACTTCACTAAAGGTCTAGGGCAGTTGTTCGGTATGGATCAAAGAACATCAGCGGATAAGATACGAGAACAGCTATCTAAGAATGCACCTGATTTGTCTACTTCTACTGGGCTGGCTCAGATGGCTCAATTAGCACAGCAATCAGGAGATGCTAATACTGCTGCTCAGTTTGCCATGCAAGCTAAAATGGTGGCTACTCAAGAGGCTCAGGCAGCAGAGAAGATTAAGCAAGAAGGAGCGGCAAGAGAAGCACTTGCTAACCAAGCGCAAGCAATGGGGCTGGAAACAGTGGCTACATCATTATTAAGTGGCGGAGATATAAAAGAAGCTACTGCTGCTATTACATCTTTAGAAAAAGAAAATCTACTTGCAACTGGAGGTCGCCCCGCTAAACTAGCAATAGCAAGAGCTACAGGCTCTGGAGCAGCGATGCTTAGAGATATAGCCGCTGGTGCTTATGATACATTGTCGCCTGTTGATTTTCAGGGTATGTTAGAAGGAACGGAAGCAGAGCTTAAACCCTTCCTTGATTCGTCAGGGACTGCGCGTATATTAAGAGTCTCTACGTATGGGCGAGTATTAAATGAAGACACACAGCAATGGGTCAATCCTGGCGAGTTAAACTTACGCCCCGCGCCAACTAAAACAGAGACGTTAACAGCAGTAGACGCTTTTGGAACAAAGCTATGGGATGGGGAGGCCACTCGCTTTGTAGAAAGAAGTAAGACAGCGGATGATGCTGTTATTTCTTTGACACGTAATCAGCAAGCTACTGATCTGCTTGATAAAGGTATAAAATCAGGGGCATATGCTAACTTTCGCTTAGGCCTTGCTAAAGCATTAAAACAGTTGGGAGTAGTAACTGGGGAAAGCGACAATGAACAAATAGCAAACACTGAAACTTATATGATTTCTCGCGCTTCTGAAGTAGCTAACATTATTAAAGCATTCGGAGCTGGTACAGGTCTTTCTGATGCAGATAGAGCATATGCAGAGAAGATAGCAGCGGGAGATATAGGGCTAGATGAGCAGTCTATGAGGAACATTTTAGCAATGGAACGAACTGCAAATACCTCTGTTGTCACGCTCTTTAATAAAGATTTAGATACTTTTATAGAAAAAGGTATAGGCGGTGGCAATCTTGATATTTATCGCAAAAACATTCCAACACCCCCTTTATCTGCTTCTCAGATAGCAGAGATAACAAGTAAAAACACAGCTAACAACATTACTGTTGTAGAAGTAGGGGGAAAACGCGCATATCTAAGAAACGATAAATGGTATTACGAAGACGGTTCGGAGGCTAAATAATGGCAACTCTTCCAGAGGGCGCAATACCAGTCAATACTGACATCCCAAAAGCACCCACTCCGCAGATTCTTCCTATAGGAGCAAACCCATTACCTACGTGGTTAGCTGTGCAGTCTCCTCCAAGCACTCCTACAGCTCCTCCTCCTAGTTTTGTATCGGACGTACAGAGCAGACTACAAGGCAGGCAGAGAGAAGTATCGCAGACAATTGAAGATACTCTAAAAGGGAATCTTGGATTAGACACTGCTGCTATACAAGTGATGGGGAAAGGAGTAGCGGGGACGGTTACTGATGTAACAGGAGCTGCGCTTCAAGCTGCTTGGCGCGGCTTTAGTGATTTTATACCCACCAATGTGTCCGATAAAGCGGCAGAAGGATTTGCATGGTTAGCTTCTTCTGTTCCTGCACAGGAAGCGTTCTTAGTAGCCCGTAGGGGGGCTGACGCATACGCTGGCTGGAAAGAACGTAATCCACAAGATGCTAAAACACTAGAATCTATTGTTGATATAGGGGCTGTAATTAACCCTGGGCGACCCGGTACGCCTACCTTTGCTGCTAAATCTGCGACAGCATTGGAGAGGTCTGCTATACAAGGAAGAAAAGGTTTTGTGACCGAGTTGGTTCTTCCATTGAGGACAAAAAAGGTTAGAATGGAGGAAGTGCCACGAACAACAATAAGCCCAATGTTAAAGTATACACCAACGCCTACAGCTCTTGAGCAGGGCGCAATTAATGAAGTTTCCCTTCTTACTGGCGTTTCAGGCTCTCGCAGTGCGCAGTATAATTACAATGTAATAAGAGATGCTAACCGCCAAAAGGCAGAAACGCTTATACTAGAACTTGAGAAAGCTAACATACCAGTTGACGCTGCTGCTGTAGCAAGGCAAATGGATACTGACGTACAGAAACTTATTAAGAACTCAGCGTATATTACAGGTGACTTAGAGGCGACAGCTAACAAAGTTAAAGACTACGCTACTACTCTCTTTGCTGCAAGTGATGGAACTGCTGCTGGTTTACTTAAAACACGTAAAGAGTTTGATAGGTGGGTTAGTTCGCAGAAAGGAGGCGATCCTTTAGACGCTACTGGGAGACAGGGGACTCTTAAAGCGGCAGTCCAACAGGTTAGGAACACTCTTAACGATGCCCTAGATGCTGCTGCACCAAATCAGGCTGTAAAGAAAAGCCTTAAATCGCAGCATAACTTATATGTTGCTATGGATAATGTCCAAGAGAAAGCTGCGGAAGAAGCATCTAAGCTCTTAGGAAGGGTATACCAGAACATACATAAAGCTACTGGGGGGAATCTCCCAACAACACCTTTAGCTCTAGCAGCAACAGGAGCAGCCGCTTACGGAGCTATTCAAGCAGGGTGGTTACCTTACGCGCTAGCTCCACTTGTCTATCTTCCTATAACCGTAGCTGTTTACAAGGGCGCGGCATCCCCTGCGCTACGCCAGCAACTAGCAGGACTCTTTAAAAACATAGATGTAGCTATTAAAGCTACTAAAATACCTGATCTTAAAGTAAGCCTTGCTACAGACAGGTTAGCTTTATTGGAGTTATTAAAACAATTACCTGTAGAAAAAGAAGAAACAAAGCAGTAGACAAAAAGAAGCCCCTAAGTAGATTGTCCGGTAAGGGGCTACTTAGAGGCTTAAGCGTCTTCTACTACGGGAACTGGGCTGAGTGCGACAGCGACCCTGTACTACCCTACAGGATAGGGTGTCGCACTTGCTCTGGAGAGCCTGTATTCACTGCCCTCAGGCGTGCTAAATACCACTCCGCCTTGTCTAGGTCTTGTGTGGGCTTACCTTTGTAGGCATAACGCCATAGGTACTTTAGTGCATTACCCTTCAGGTAGCCTTTAAACTCTTCTGGGGACATTGACGCTTCTATAGCTTCTATGGCCTCCACCTTGCCTGAGTTGTAATGAGCAGGCTTATGTACCTCATCATATGCAGATACCTTATCTTCCATAAAGTCCGTAGAAGATATGTTACGCTTATGGGCAAAGTCATCCCACTCTTTAGCTGTTCCTACCATATTTCCTCCTTAGATACTCTAGGCTGATTGGCATCTCGTCAAATGAGCCGTTTTTAACATCATTTAGCATCCATATACCTCTCCAGCTGTCATTACCCTGCCCACCTAAGTAGTCCTCAGTGTGCTGGTAAAAGACACCAGCAAAGATGCCTGTCATTGCTGCTCCATCACCTTTACGGGCATAGGCTATATCCCTGTCCTGTACATGACCCATAACACAACTCATGTGTTTCTTAGTCAGTAACGCCCTAGCACTGGTTACTGGTCTGCCCATAGTCCCTGAAGTGAAATAATGGCTGAAGGCAACACCTTCGATTACCACTACCTCTAGGAAGTCTACTACCTCAAAGCCCCATCCTTGTAGCCCTAAGTCACCATAGCTGATAAGTCCTTCTAGCTTACGGTCATCATTAATAGCTCGCATAAGCCTGTTCTCATGGTTACCCATAGTAAACACCATACGGGGCTTCCAGAGCTTCTCCTTGTTGCGCCTTAGACGTTCTTGCTCTTCGCGTATAGGAGTCATAAACAAGCTCATGCCGTCCTTGCCTGCTTGTATATCCTTAGTGTACTGCCGTCCTTCAAAGGTCTTCTTGCCTTTGTCATAACTGCTAAGACTAGGCATATCCCACCAGTCACCAATGCAGACTATAACATTAGGCTTTGTAGCTACAGCGTACTGCCCCGCCCAGCTTAGATGCTGCATGGGTACATCAGCCTTAACCTGTGTGTCAGGTATTACTAATATTCTCATTACTTGCTCCATGCTTTAGGTAGAGTCTCAGCAGTATAGTACCTAAGTCCTTGTAGTTCAGCCCACTCGCCATGAGTGAGCCTGCTACCGTCTGCCCTGCGCTGAGAGCCTGGCATGGGAGTCTTAGGATTCCAGAACACAAACACTAGCTCGCTGCCTTCGCTCAAGGCTGCTTTCACATCTACATACTTACGGGCTTCTGATCTGTCCCTGAATCGTCCCTTAGCTTCTATGTAGATAGTCTTGCTGCCGTCTTGTCTAATGAAGTCAGGTTCGTAGCTCCTCTCTTGTACATACGCAACCTTAGCTGTGTGACACTGACATCCCTTTAGCTGTAGGCTGTGTAAGTCATACTCAAACCAAGAGTCGTAACCTTTAGGCGGTTTTAGCTTCTTCTTCATTAGCAATCCCTTTAGGTAAAGGAGGAGTCCACATCTGCCCTTCATAACGTCTTAGCCACAACAAGAGTCCATTCTCTTGCACTCTCTCTGCTGATCCTAGCAACTCTACACACTTGCTATAAAGTTCATACTCAGTCTTACATCCCTTAAGTGCAATAGCAGCCTTCTTCTCGCCAATACCATGTACTCCTAAGATATTGTCTGATCTGTCCCCAATGATGATCTGGGAGTAGAAGAAGCGCATCCCTTCAGCTTTTGATACATGGAAGCGGTCATTCTTAACAAAGTTATAATGCCAACCAGGAACTTGGTTGAAGTCTTTGTCAATTGAGCAAATGACGCTCTTTAAGCCTCTTGTTGTGGCTTCGATGGCTATGAGATCATCAGCCTCCTCACCTGCGGACACTTGTGTTAAGTGTGTCGCTATGAGGTGCTGCCGTACAGCTTCAAGGTACTCAGGCTTTTCCTTCGCCCTAGTACCTTTGTACTCCTGCGTTACTGCTATGTCCTTCCTGTAATTGCCTTTACCTGTCAGAAAGACCTTGTAGTCTTTTATGTCAGGTGAGGCATTACGGACAATGTTAGTGATATACCTATCTGCTAACTCACAATACTCAGTAAGACTGCTAGGTTCTCTACTGAATGCTGTGCGATAGCAGACTATATCACCATCAATGAGTAACATTAGAGATCAGCGTCTGAGATTGCTGTAGGAGCATCCTTGTTATACACAATTAGATCATTAACTGTGATCTTAACTAAGCTGGGACTACGCTCAGGTGCGCCTACGGGCTTACGCTTTGGTATGTAGTAGGTCATTAAGACTGTAGCTCTACTACCGTTGCCAACTGCATCAGTGATGATACTGCCGTCTGCTCTCACTGGTACAATAGGGTGTATAGACTTAGGCACTATGAAGCGGCCTTTGTCTGGTTTATCTTCCCTGAATCGTGCTACTAATCCTAAGCTCTCTAACTTAGCTACATTCTCTGGCGATAGGTTTACTAAATCAACCTGATACTTATCGCTCATGTCATTAGTGGCGTTAAAGCAAGCCCACTGGAGTTCCACATTGTCTAAACGTACTATAGTGTTTGCCATCTTTGTATCTCCTACCCATTAGGGCATTTATGTTTCAGGGGTGTAACAAGTTGATATTAAGGCTGTTCTTAATATTTGTCAACTCTATAATAACTCTGTATCACTAACGATGCTGCTATTAACACATTATGCTCTTTAAGCTCTGTATGAGGACTGGAAGCATAACACACTAACTCTTCCCTAAGTCTCTTCATCTCTTTAGCTACAACTTTGTCTATCTGCTCTGCTGTTAGTTCTAGTTTCATCGCTGCTCCTCACTAGATTGCTTTAAGTAGTTAACTGCTTTATTAATAAGTAAAAGACTATCTTTAAACATTCCCAAAGCACGATTACATTGGTTACAAAGAAGGCCTCTTATCATTCCAGTAGAATGACAATGATCCACTGCAAAATTAAGGTTACTTGTTACGCCTCTAGTTACGTTGTTTTCTTTAATATCGCAGATAGCGCAACCATAGTTCTGTTTTTTAAGCTGTTCTTCATACCATTTAAGATCAACACCGTACCTGTGTCTTAATCTTCTTTCTCGTCCAGAAACTCTTGCTCTTTCAGGGTTCTCAGTTGCCCACTTATTCCTAGCTTTTTTATCACAAGACTTACATCTATATCCTTTACCATTTGTAGCTGATTTTCTATTATAAAAGTTATCCATAGATAACATTTGCTTACACACTGTGCATGCTTTCATAACGCCTCCTAAAACCATACTATAACATACTTCAATGTGTGTAGCAAGTAAAACACATTAATGACTGTCAGCCCACGTGATGCCAACTTTGTAAGCACCATCTAAGGGGCATCTCATCTTAAAATGCTCCCCAGCTTCCTTAATAGATAATACTCCCATCTCTCCTACTATCTCTGCGTCCTTCTCTGCGCACTCCAACTGCCACTCGTCATGCACGTTAGCTACAAACTTAGCATCTAAGTTGGCTTGTTTTATCTTCAAGTACAGAAGCACTAAAGCCTTCTTCATTACTATTGCGCCTGCGCCCTGTAGTAATACATTCAACGAAGAATGCGCTGACCTGATTAAGAGCCTCCTACCGTCTAAACCCTTGATGAATCCTCTCTCTGCTAATTTATCCACTTTAGACTTCAAGGTCTTGAGTGCTGGTGTGTGTTCCATAAAAGAATTTATTAACTGTTGTCCGTCTCTAGGAGTTCCTCCTATGGTCTGTCCTATCCTGCCTGCGCCTGCGCCATACAGGAAAGCATATATAAAGGTTTTTGCCTGCGCCCTAGTCGCTAATCCTGCGCTCTTCTGATTCCTGGTGTGTACATCTGTGCCATCATCACTGTTACCTTCTACTACCGTCTTTGTATAATCAGCATCTTGCATATAGTGCGCGAGCATCCTCAGCTCTAGCGAACTAGCATCTATGCCTACAAGTCTCTTACCGTATGCTGCGTGGAACAAGCCTCTACACTCTTTACCTAAGTAGTTTGTGCAACTAGGTACCTGTGCCATGTTCGGGCTTAGGTGAGTCATTCTACCAGTGACTGCGCCATTGGTGATTACCCTGCCATGTACTCTACCTGCCGGTGTTGTGTACTTATTCCACTGAGCCAATAAGCCGCTGCGCTTCTGTAATGTCAGAAACTCTACTAACAATGCAGCCTCTTTACCGTCTACATTCTTCAATGCTTCTTCATCTATGCTGTAGCGTCCAGTGTCTGTCTTTCTAGTCAACTGGTGGCCTTGCCCAACCTCAAACAATCTCTCAGCGATCTGTACCCGCGAGCTTATGTTGAAGGTGTCCTCATAGGGCTTCAAGGGCTTCTTTGTAGCTACAGAGTATAACTGAACAGTTCGTGATGGGAATCTAGTAGCAAAGAATTCCTCTATCTCAGCCATTCTCTTTGTGCATTGAGCGTCCAGAGCAAAGCCCGCGATCAAGTCATAACAGAAGCCATG
>Ga0114967_10004422_pt1 | contig 11294 bp, 10 predicted proteins | sample M_130628_MF_Meta_FD_92639 | JGI IMG/M metagenome (GOLD analysis project Ga0114967, IMG submission 92639) | Freshwater microbial communities from Lake Montjoie, Canada to study carbon cycling - M_130628_MF_MetaG | ecosystem: Environmental > Aquatic > Freshwater > Lake | place: Lake Montjoie... | reverse complement strand
TAATTCATGATATTGACACCAAGGCGGAAGGCGGATTCCGGCTTGTAAGACTGCCACTCATCCTTGCTGTCCCCTTGCCATCCGACTGACATACACCAACGCGAAACCAGCACCACAACTCGGCAATTGATTTCGATGGCTTCAAAAAAAGGTTCGTTTCCGACATAGCCGGAAGCCTGTACTCCTTTATTGTATTCGACCTTATCCACGTCGTAATACGAGTGGAAGATCGGGTGGTCGGCAGTGAGTCTTTGCAAGGGTTGCTCTGGGAACATGAGCTTCAGTTCCTTTACAACCGAATCGTAAAAAGGCGCAGAACCTAGGCCAGTATTGTAAATAATCATTCCTCCGTCGAGCACGTATTGCCGCAGTTTATCGCGCTCTGCTTGGGAGTAGGCGAAGCGGTAATGCCCCGAACGATATAAGACCGGATTTTGCTCGGGGTCTGAGCTGATTTTATCCATCGGTCGGATATCCATCTGGAAGTTGGCACCCACCTGATCCTTCATGCTTTTGAGAAGGTTGTTCACATCGTTGGGCGTCGCATTCCAGTACACATCGTCGCCGTATAGTTCTTTCCCCTCCTGCGCGACGACCGCCTGCAAAAATAAAACGACAGCTAAAAAGCCAATGATCTCTTTCATATAAAAAATGAGCAACGGACCTGACGTGAATCGGCATGAGTGATTTTGCTCCATAATGAGTCTGGGAATTTGTTTGCAGGCCTAGCACCGAAAGTCATAGTGATCAGGTCTAAAGTGTCCTAAAAAAAATTCAACCATTCCTCCAACATTATTAAGTCATGATGAAATCGAATGCTCGCCAGTATCTGAACAAAGCCCTCTTCGCCACGCTTTGCACTGGCACGCTCTTGGCGGGTGATGGGACCGGAGAGCCAGGATTTGTGGCGCCTCCGCGCGAGATTAAAAAAAATCCTCCAGCGCCCCCGCGAACCGTTTCCTCGGCAGAATCTGTCATGGCTTGCTGCTGCTGCCCAGTCACACCCCAGTCGCGAACGGAAGCTAAAAAACCACCACAGCCACCCGTGTTGATCACAAAAATCAAAGGCGAGTGATGCGCCTTAGCTGAACGCAATACTTAATAGCAAAAAGCCACCCTGATTGATTTCATGATTTTCTTACTCCGCCAACGATCCTCGCTCGCTCTCGTTTTGCTGGCGCTTTCTGCTCTTCAAGTTTTTGGCGCAGATAGTTGGCATGTGCAGGAGGCGCTCGTCCGCTACCAACTGACCCTCTCCTCGAAACCGACGCATCCGACTTGCGGGTATTTTGTGAATCTCCCGGATGCAGGCGGCACTATCGCCAGCACCATGAATGCGACCACGGCTCCCGTCGTGATGACCCCTGATGGGACGGAAATACCATCTCGGGTTATGTGGGCAGGGGCACAAAATGGCATTTCCCTTGTTTTTACTAGTCCCGCACCAAATATCAATTCCGTCTTCGTTTATATGAAGAAAGGTCTTCAGCCCAAGCTTTGGTCCCCCGACTCCGGCATCACCCCCAGCGCGATCGTGTGCATGAACCCCGGTTTTGACAGCCTCCAGAAAGCCGAACAGTTGGCTAAATTTGGGCCAGTCGAACCGCTTGCCCACTCGTTCATGCAAGCAGGAACCAATAGTCGCGCGCCCCTCAAAAAAAAGCAACGTACCGCGGCCCTCAGTCTCGGAGGAGATCCTAGTGGGCGACCCTTCCCCTCTGTTGTCTATCAATTGTCCTATATTTTTGCGTCTTCAGCAGGCCCCCATTGGTTCGCCCCAATCGTATTGCAAACTGGGACCGCCAATAGTGTTCGCGTCAACGGCACTGCGATCACGATTAGTAAATTGAATGATAAGTGGGGAGGTACTGGGGCGATGGTGCAATTGCAACAAGGCCTCAACCGCTTGGAAATATTTCAAACGGGCAGCGGCCCCGCACATGCAGGTCTTTGCTACATGACCTGGCGCCCGCCCAACCACACACCGGATAGCCTAAACGAAACAAGGGTGGTCGACGAAAACGAAATCTCGCGTTCCGGAAACTGCAATCTCTCGGGCATTCAAAGCCGGGATGGCAGTCCCATTGCCTCGGCTCAATTGACACCGACGCTTTCCTTCTGGTTCGAAAATGAAGACCCGCTTGTGATTTACAATCTCAAGGCGCTCTCAGCCGGAAACCCAGCAGATACAAATTACACTTGGTTTTTTCCGGATAAAACTTCTGTGATCTCAGGTGATACAAACTGGATATTTCCCGGCCTAGCCGACAACACGATCAAACTCGTCGCAACCTCTCCCAAAGGCACATCGGAATCGACCATCTCGTTTTTTGCATCTCCGCAGCCCCCTGCGGATATGAACAAGCCCGAAGACCGCGCAGCCTTTCGCGATGCCCTCACCGCAATGACGCTGGCCTACGGAAAAAACTCAAGCCTCCTCAACGCCTGGAGTCCTGCCTATTGGAATACCATTATGCGAACCATGGATCTTGGACATGGATCTCAACTTCTTTCCCTTCTCCTGAAGGATCACTGGTCTGTCACCAATCAAAAACTCACCTCCGACCAGATCCATTCGCTTCAAGACTCGCTCCTCCATTTCACCATCCACAACAATCCCCAAGAAGCGATTCAGTCGCTCGAAGCTTTTCTCGCTAATACAAAAGACCCCACCGAACGCGATGAACTGATGCTGTGTGCGGCGGAGATTTATATTTATTATCTCAACGACAAAACGAAAGCGACCAACCTCCTAGCCGCCCTCACCCCTAAAAAAACAGAAATTTCAGATGTAGCCTATATCCGACTAGGCGACATCGCCTTCATGGAAGGCGACCTCAATAAGGCAACCGCTTATTACGGTGATATTGAAAACCGGATTCGTGCACGAAGAAACGCGACCCCTGCCATCAAGCCCATGTCAGGTGCAGCCAACGATCCCGCGAAGCAAAAATCCGCAGCCCTCCAAGAAGTCTCCTTTGCGGAAAATGCGCGCACCTTGATTCAAGGTGATTACTTGATCGAAGCGCAACAAACTCTTCGCTCCTGGGAAAGATCATTTCCTCTCGCTAAAATCAGTAGCGATTACATTCTCCGCGAATCGGAATTTTACTTGAAATCCGGCGACCCAAAACGGGCGCGCGCGATGCTGGAAGCCTACTGCCGCGAGATCGATGCCTCGAGCTTCCTACCCAATGCTGCCTCTTTGCTCATCAAATGCGTGAAAGACTCCAAAGAATCCCGCGATTCCGTCCGCGAACTGATTGAAAAACTGAACGCGCGTTTGAAATACCATCCCGTATCAGCCGAATTGGAAGCTTTTCTTGCCGGTAAATAGACCACTCACATGCGACTCATTCCTTCTTTTTGCCTCTTAGCGATCGTCAGTATTTCTGCCCTTTTCGGCAATGAACCTCCAGAGCGAACTCGCCTCTACACAACACCAGACCCCGCGTGCGCTGGTGGCTTTAAAGGACGCATCACCGAACCCGCTAAACCCATCGAGCAGATACTTGCGATCCCGTCTGCATCCCAAGAAAAAGTTTATATGGGTGCGATCACAGGGAGCACTCGCAATGAGTTTCAATTCACGGGCCTGCCACCAGGCAAATACGATCTCGTTGTGATTTATGATGACGCTTTTTTCGATGGCGTCACTTTAAGCAAGGAAGAGAACACGCTCACGGAAGAGGATCTAAAAAAGATCGAAGAAACCCTTCTGAAGTCCGAGCCCTTTTACCCTAAAAAAATCATCAACAGAGTCGAGGGGCAGACCGGTCGAGGGAGTCCAGCCGCTTTGATCTGCACGTTCATGCGGGAAAAAAAATCGGATACCATGGGTCCAGGCCATGAAGACTTCAAGCGGACATACAAATTATTTACTTTTAAAGATGTCGGTGTCGGATGGCAGGTCGTTCGTGCTCGCGATCTCTATCCCACGTGGGTCAAACCCGTCCTTGTCGCTCCCCCAAAATACACATTTACCAAATCCTTGTCCGGGATTCGTGTCGCCGATGAACTAAAAGATCTCGGAGACTTGGATATCACTAAGTAACTTCACCAAAAACACATTATGGCCTATATCGAATTTACAGCGGGTTCTTATGCAGGGCAACGGAGAGACCTAAACAGCGAATCCATCACGATCGGACGCAATCCCGAAGCTCACATCCTGCTTGATGACTTAGCTTCATCTTCCAATCACGCAGAACTCCGTTTCCATGAGGGTCACTGGTGGCTTTTAGACCTTGGCAGTGCGAACGGCACCGAGCTTAACAGCGCCCCAGTTGAAAGCGCGGCTCTCCAACCTGGGGATGTAGTCACCGTTGGCCTAACCAGCTTCATTTTTCAGAATGAAATCGCCGATGAGCCAGCAACTGCTGCGCCTGCGGAAAAGGCAGTGAACACCAATGAAAATGAATTAGCCTTGGTTGAAAAAATGAAGGTCCTCACCGAGCGGATTCGCGCAGAAGTCGGCAAGGTGATTGTGGGTCAGAAGGACGTATTGGATCAAATTCTGATGTGCATTCTAGCTAATGGCCATGCCCTGCTCATCGGGTTGCCGGGAATGGCCAAGACATTAACGGTCAAAACGATTTCCGAGGTCCTTAACCTCAACTTTAAACGCGTTCAATTCACCCCCGACCTGATGCCGGGCGATATTATCGGCACCGATGTGCTCGAAACAAATAAATCCACAGGGGAAAAGGAGTTTCGTTTCATCAAAGGGCCGATTTTTTGCAACCTTCTCCTTGCTGACGAAATCAATCGAACCCCGCCAAAAACTCAAGCCGCCTTGCTGGAAGCTATGCAGGAAAAAATGGTCACGGCAGGAAACACCTCCTACAAACTGGCTGAACCGTTCTTTGTATTAGCGACTCAAAACCCCGTAGAGCAAGAGGGCACCTATCCCCTCCCCGAAGCCCAACTCGATCGCTTCATGTTCAATATTTGGGTCGATTATCCACTACCCGAGGAAGAGGAAGAAATTCTTCGCGCGACCACTGCTGGCGTTCGCGTGCAACCTCAACCCGTTTTGACTCAAGAAGACGTTCTCCAACTTCAAGCCGTTGTGCGAAAAGTTCCCGTCTCGGACCATGTGATCAAATATGTCACCAAACTCGTAGGCTCCACTCGGCCAGGAAATCCCAATGCGCCAGAACTCACGAAAACCTACATATCAACCGGCGCGGGTCCTCGAGCCGGCCAATGCTTGATTCTAGCAGCCAAGGCGACCGCCATTCTAGAGGGTCGGCTCCATGTGAGCTGTGCGGATATTCGCCGAGCGGCGCCTCCGGTGTTACGCCACAGAATTATGACGAATTTTGCAGCGGACTCGGAAGGCCTTTCCACGCTTGATATCGTTAAAAAGCTTCTCGTGGAAGTGAAGGAACCTGGCGCCGAAGCCTATCCTGCATCCAAACCGGCGACGGGCAAAACGGCGATCAAGCTGAACCAAAAAAAGTAAGCCTCGAACACCGCTTTTCGTTGCAGACACATTACGGACGCTTCTTTCCCTGACGGGAAAATGAGTCCGATGGATTTCGGCGTGGAAAATCTCCACCGTTAAGGGAATACTGCCTGCCTCGTGCTCGCGTATTACATCCATGATTTAAGTCCGTTCCTCGTTGAATTTGGAAATGGCATCGGCTTGCGTTGGTATGGCCTTGCCTATGTCTTAGCCTTTGCGGCGGCATACGGCCTCTTCGTTCATCTGGCTCGCAAGGGATATTCCGATATTCGGCCTTCGGAAGTGGGAGACTTCATCACCGGAACGGCCCTCTTCGGCGTCATCTTGGGCGGCCGTCTCGGATACATGCTTTTCTACGATTGGACCAACTTCAGCCAAGATCCGTTGATTTTTTTCAAGTTCTGGGATGGCGGCATGTCCAGCCATGGAGGGATCCTCGGCGTTGCGATATTCACTTTCATCTATGCCAGACGAAAAAAAATCCCGTGGTTGAATGTGGGCGATAGTATTGTCGTATCCACGCCGGTCGGGCTTTTTCTCGGGAGGTGCGCGAACTTCATCAACGGCGAACTCTACGGCAGACCATCGACCGTTCCGTGGGCGGTGCAATTCCCAAAAGAACTCTACTACGCTCCACCGGAAACAGCTCGGTCGATCATCACGCAAGCCAGCGAGATCAATCCCGACTGGAACACGATTGGCGCCGCACTCGATCACGTGGGCGGTTCGTCGGAACTGCATCGCATTCTGGGAGAAGTCCTGCCGCCCCGCCATCCCTCTCAAATCTATGAAGGCATCCTCGAGGGCGGATTGCTCTTTGCATTGATGTGGATTCTTCGCACCCGATTCCGCCTACCAAACGGCGTCCTGACAGGCGTGTTTTTTCTAACTTATGCCCTGCTCCGTATCGTGGGTGAGATGTTTCGGGAACCCGACGCACCGCTGACCGCAGGGCTCACAAGGGGACAATTCCTTTCGCTTTTCATGATCGTAATGGGACTCGGATTTCTTGCGGGCTCAAAGTGGGCTAGAACGTGGCCGCCGAAATTTCGCCAATGAGAAAAAAACGAACTCTCCTCTTTGCCCTCGCATTGCCCCTCGTGATCGGCGCCGTGCTGCTTTTGCGTATCCCGGACTTCCATTCCACACCCCATCCCGCCGAAAGTTTCGAGCAAGCGAAGGCGCTTTTTGAAAACCTTCGTCGCACGGAATCAACCCTTCCACTCAGTCCAGAAGGGGCTAGTCGGATGTTGGACCACGGTAAAAGAACTCCGCGCGCGTTTGTGCTCTTGCACGGCCTCACCAATTGCCCAGAGCAATTCCTGCCACTCGCCCGCATCCTCCATGCCCAAGGAGCCAATGTCATCATCCCTCGAGCCCGCTATGCGGGATTTGCCGATGTGCTCAACTCTGTCCAAGGAAACCAAAGCGGTCAGGATCTCCTCGATCAAGCGGCTGTGGGATTGGACATCGCCGCTGGCCTCGGAGATCGAGTGAGTCTAGTGGGTCTATCCGGCAGCGCGGTTGCCGGTACCTGGATGGCACAGCATCGTGACGGAGTGAGCGAGATGGTGCTCATCGCTCCTTTTTTTAGTTTGGACGGCGTGCCAGCTCCCTTGATCGATGCTGGGGCTGCCGTTCTCTCAGTGATTCCGAATTTTTATCAATGGTGGGACTCCGAAAAAAAAGAAAACCTCGCAGGCCCGAAGTATGCGTATCCGAGATTCGGTACGCGCTGCATGGCGAGCACGATCCAGCTTTCCCGAAGCGTTCGCGAAAACCTCACCGACCTGCCCCTGCGCGCTGGGAAAATCCACTTCCTCATCACAGCGACGGATGCTGCTGCAAACAACCCGCTCACAAAAAAAATCGCAGCAACTCTAGCCAAGACCAACTCGGTTCCCGTCACGATCGAAGAATTTCCAGCCGAACTGAAAATTCCCCACGACATGGTCGATCCTTTCCAACCCAATGCAAACACCGAGATTGCCTACAAAAAAATCCTCGAACTCCTCGATATGAACGGCCCGGCGCACGCCGAATAATGGATTTTTGCTGGAAAGAAGCCGCTTGCGGGCTCATTGTATAGACATGCAGATACACATCACACCGCGTAACCTAACCCTCACTGGTGCCATCTATGAATTTGTGGCCGAAAAAATCAGCCACCTTGAAGGTCATGGTGAACAACTCATCGCTGCGCACATTGTTTTGCTCCACAATCACGACAGGAAAAAGCCCTACTGCGTGAAAGTCCACCTCGCCCTCGCTGGACCTGATATCCATGCGGAAGATGCCGAGGCCGATCTCTATGTGGCCATCGACAAAGTGGTCGACAAACTTTCCCGCCAAATCAGCAAGCTCAAGACCCGCAAAAAGGATCACGACAAACATCGCACGCAGCAGAAGCGCGAAGCGGTCAAGCGCGGATTCGCGCGCCCCTAATGCCCAGTGGAAGACTACAAGGTCAAGCTTGAGGTTTTTGAAGGTCCGCTCGACTTGCTGCTCTACCTCATCAAACGCGATGAGGTAGACATCTACGATATTTCGATCGAGCGGATCACCAAACAATACCTCAGCTACCTTGATGCCTTTCAGGTTTTAAATATCGATCTCGCTGGGGAGTTTATCGTCATGGCGGCTAATCTCCTCTACATCAAAAGTCGCACCCTGTTGCCCGTAGAGCAGCAGATGGCCGAAGAGGACGCGGAAGAGGATGATCCCCGCTGGGAACTCATCCGCCAACTGATTGAATACAAGAAATTCAAAGAAGCCGCATCGCTAATGAGGGATCAGGAAGCGATGCAGGAAAACCTCTTCGCCCGCGTGCCTGTAACGCCAGATCTGGCCCCATCTGAGAACCTTCTTGTCGATGAGGTTGGGATTTTTGACCTCATCCACGCTTTTCAAAAAATCCTAAAAAGGCTGGAGAAAAAGCCGGAAGACCTCCGCGAGATTTTTGCAGAAAATTTCACCGTCTCCGACAAGATCGACCACGTCTTGCGTCTCACATCGAGCGGAGTTCCTATCCGCTTCGAAGAACTTTTTGCTGATGCCGCCGGACGCACTGAAATCGTGGTCACCTTCCTTGCCATGCTGGAATTAATCCGCCTCAAGCAACTGCGCGTCCGCCAAGAATTCATGTGCGCAGAGATCTGGATCGACCGCATCGGCATCGAAGAACCCACTTTCCCATGAGCGACGAACCCGCATTTCCACTGCACCGCATCGTTGAGTCCCTCCTTTTTGCTTCCCAAAAACCCATTTCCGCTAAGGAACTGGCCTCCATTTTCAAAGGCGCGGCCGACACAGCGAAGGACAACCCATCCATCGCCTGCTATGCCAAGGTCAAGCGAGAGCAACTGGAGGAGGCTATTCAAGAACTGGAGAAAGAATATGCCGACACCGGACGCTCGTTTGAAGTCCGTGAAAGCGCCGCCGGATGGCAACTCGTCACGAAGGCCGACTTCTCGCCCTGGTTGCGCCAACTTTTTCCTGAAAATCGCCAAGCCCGCCTCAGTGCTCCGGCGATGGAAACCCTTGCCATCATCGCTTATCGCCAACCCATCACCCGCGCCGATCTGGAAGCTGTTCGTGGCGTGGCAGTGGATGGCGTGATGCAGACCATTCTGGATCGCGGACTCATCCGCATCGCGGGACGTTCCGACATTCCCGGTCGCCCCCTTCTTTACGAGACAACGCAGCATTTCATGGAGCACTTCGGACTGAAAACGCTTGATGATCTCCCCAATGCCTCTGAGCTCCGCAAAATCCCTTTACCAAAAGCGGAAGTTCCTGAATCCGTAAAAGCGCCTGAGCCTGCCTCTGAAGATACGACCACTGCCGAAGTGCCAGCCGCAGATCTGTCTCTCTCAGAATCTGCGCCTGCCGCAAACATCTCCGACCCGACCGAAGATCGTCACGAGGTGGAAGCTCCCGTTTTCGAGGAAACCGCCGCGCCTGTTGAGAACTCGGAAACCGATCTCCAATCATGAACGACCTTGCCGGACTTCGAGACAAGATCGACGCGATAGACACAGAGTTGCCTCGCCTCCTCAATGAGCGTGCTTTGCTCGCCAAGGAAATCGGGGCCATTAAAAACCTCCACTCCCTCCCGATCTACTCACCTGTGAGGGAAATGAAGCTCCTTCGCAGTCTCGTCGAACGGAGTGAGGGTCCGCTGACTCGCGAAGCGATTCATGCGATCTACCGAGAGATCATGTCAGCCTCCATCTCCTTGGAGAAAGATGTCGCGATCGCCTGCCCTGGACCAGTTGGCAGCGCTTCCCAACGGATAGCGCTGGCGAAGTTTGGATCAAGCGTTCGATATCTTTGTGCCGACTCGATCTCCCAAGTTTTTCAGGATGTCGCATCGGGAAGGGCGGACTGCGGAGTCGTTCCACTGGAAGATCCCGGTCATGGCTTTCTAAATGCGACCTTGGATGAACTGGCTCACACAACCCTATCGATTTGTGCCGAAATTTCTCCTGACTCCAACGCCAACAATAAAACTTCCGATGGTCGCTACATCATTATCGGCACCCAAATAAACACCCCATCCGGCAATGACCAAACCATGGTCCTCCTCCGCATTGAAAACAAACCGGGATCGCTCGTGGCTGCCCTTGAGCCTTTTAAGGAAATGCAAATCAACCTCACCCACTTTGCCACTAGGGCAGCTCGTGCGGCGGATGAAACTCTTTTTTTCGTGCAAACTGACGGACATAAAAGCGACCTTCAAATCCCGGAACTCCTCAGGGCCCTTGCCAAAAATTGCCGCGAACTGAAGATCCTCGGCAGCTACCCGAAGCCCCTTCTTTGAAGACGATACTCGATACGATCCTAGCTGACGTGCGTGAAGAGGTCGCCGCGGCCAAATCCGCGAAACCCCTTAGCGAAATCCAAGCGATGCTCGCGGATGCACCGCCGACACGGGATTTTGCTACTGCACTGAGTGCCGGCTTTTGTCTGATTGCCGAGATTAAGAAGCGTTCCCCCAGCGTCGGTCCCATGCGGGAGGAAAATGTGAATGATGCCCCCGCCGCCTACTCCGCATCTCCAATTGTCAAAGCCGTCTCGATTCTCACGAATCAACGCCACTTCGGCATGAGCATCCACGATCTTGCGGCCATCCGCGCGGGTATCACCCACCCTGTTTTGCGGAAGGATTTTTTTCTGGATGAATACCAGATCCACGAAGCCCGCGCCTATGGAGCGGATGCCATTTTGCTGATGGCCAATGTCCTCGATGCCGAAAAGTTAGCCTCCTTCCATGCCCTCGCCCTCGAACTTGGGATGGAATGCCTCTTTGAAGTTCATACCTTGGATGAAATCGCCACCCTTCCGCCTAATGCCAGAGTTGTCGGAATCAATAGCCGTAAATTCAAAAGCCAAACGGGATTTGCCGGCTTGGAGGGATCATCAGAGAAGGATTTTAGTCTTGAAATGTCTGCTTTCGAACTTGTGAGCCACTTACCTGAAGGAGCGATGCGCATTGCCGAAAGCGGCATATCGCCCAGTAATCTGGCTACGGTTGCGGAGAGATTTGAAGCCGCACTTGTTGGCACATCCCTCCTGCGCGATCCGCGTGGAATCCGCGAATGCCTTGCTGATTTTGAGTCCGCGATCACTCGTTGACCTGAAAAAGAAACGGATGAGTTCCCAAAAACCACCCCGCCGACTCGATGGCCGTATCCTTGCCCTCGGACTTTTTCTCCTTTGTGCCGTTGCATTTTCTGGCACCGTTTGGAACTACTGGCGCAACAATCCCTTGACCCTCGAGGCCACTCTACAAACATCCGGGGACGCACCTGTAGTGAAAGCT
>Ga0114967_10004420_pt1 | contig 11296 bp, 10 predicted proteins | sample M_130628_MF_Meta_FD_92639 | JGI IMG/M metagenome (GOLD analysis project Ga0114967, IMG submission 92639) | Freshwater microbial communities from Lake Montjoie, Canada to study carbon cycling - M_130628_MF_MetaG | ecosystem: Environmental > Aquatic > Freshwater > Lake | place: Lake Montjoie... | reverse complement strand
TAAAATTAAAGCCAAGATGCCTAGGTGTGATAGCTGTAATTTGCAAATTGATATACGATAAACCAATTAGTGCCACGAAGGTGGATAGCCTAATGAAATTATTTTTGATTGTGTAAAATATCAAGATTGAGAGTAATGTAGAAAATACTACAGTTAACCATTGCGGAAAAAAATACAAATAGCACCATTGGTTGTAATGGTATGTGTGATGTGTAACAAAAGCATAATCAAAAAAACGAATAAAGTGTGCCCAGTCTACATGCGAAAAAGAAAAAGGAGTAAGATAAGTAGTAGTAGCATCTAAAGGCTGGCGAATAGAATAGTACAACACTATAAAATTAAGTATGCCTACTAAAGCAAAAATTATTTTCTGCATCTTAGTATTGGTATATTGAAAAAAATAATAACCACCAAGTAATAATGCTACAGCTGCACTATAAGCATCTAGCTGGCAAAGTATGGTGAATAATATTGCAGAAAGAGTAAGCGATAAGGATTCTTTTTTTAATAAATGTGCATACAGAAAAATAAAAAACAAACAAATACCATATACTCTATTGATTACTGTATACTCCCAAATAAAATACACACTTAGCAAAAGAAGCAGTTTTTCTAGAATTGTAAAATTGCTTTTTACAATCAAAAAGTACATTGCCCCAACAGAAAAAAATAAATGGAATAACAGAATTGCTGTATTGCCATGCGAAACTAATGTAACGATGTACAATATTAAAAAGTACAAATACGGATGTCCTTCGTAATTGCGTAATGCAAATAATTCTATAGGGTTTTTTGCACTGCGAGCTATACCTACTGCTTGCCATTCATCAAGCCACATCTCGTGATGAAGCTTTCCAAAAAAAATAAGTATAGATGATAATAAAAATAAAGCCCAGCAAATTTTGTTGTAGTGTTTGGTAATAAAAAATGTGTTGGATTGGCTTTGTAAATGATTCATTTATTGTTTATTCATTTTTCAATTCGTAAATATAAACATTATTGTAATAGAATTTGTAATTTACACCCATGCAGCAATACGCCATTATCGTAGCAGGAGGAACTGGTACACGCATGAATAATGCAATGCCAAAACAATTTTTGCCTTTGCAAAATAAACCTATTTTGTATTATAGTATCCATGCCTTTGTGAGGGTTTTTCCAGATATACATATTGTGCTGGTAATGCACAAAGATTATATCAAAAATGTTCATGCTATATTAATTCAATTTAAAGATAGAATAGATTTGCAAATTGTAGAAGGAGGTACTACAAGATTTGATAGTGTGAAAAACGGTTTGGCTTGTGTGCCAGACAATGAAGAAAGTATTGTATATGTGCATGATGCTGCAAGGCCATTTATTAATACACAATTGCTGCAAAGCTTACAAAAAGATTGTATTGCTAATGGTAATGCAATACCTGTAATGCCTATTAATGAAAGTGTAAGAATGCAAACATCTGCCACACAATCTGCTGCGGTAGATAGAAGCCAATTAAGAGTTGTGCAAACGCCGCAAGTATTTAAAAGTATAATATTGAAAAAAGCATTTCAGCAAAATTATCAAGCTGCATTTACAGACGAAGCTACAGTATGCGAACTAGATGGCGCAACTATTTTTTTATCAAAAGGCATAGAAGAAAATATTAAAATCACGACACCAAATCAATTGTTATTGGCTGAAAGGATGATGCTTACTTGGGAAGTAGACTAGCGAATATTATGCATCGTAATATTATTGATCAACACAGAAAATGTAATTTGGTTTTTCCATTTATCTTTTTTGCTAAATGTGCTTGAAAAATAATCGCGGTATTCTTTGCTCATAAAAATTGGAAAGTTGCATTGCAGTCTATCATTAAATAATGAAACTTGCACACCGGCATCAAACAAACTTTGCATTTTTGTAGTTTGCAAATCTGCTTGGGTTTTATAAGCCATAAAATCTACAAATGGTCTAAGCGTTATTGGTAGTTTGATAGGCAAATCACTTTTTACATTAATAGCCATCATCCAATTATCACTCATGCCAATCCTATTGCCAAGTTTGTAGGTAGTTAGCTTCATTCCTCCTTCTTGCTCTGTCAATTGTTGCGTAATGGCTTTTTCAAAACTGCTTCTGCCAATGTAATAATTGCTGAATGTATAATCATTCTCTGCAGTATGCGTGCTAGCTAAGCGGTAGTCATAAGCATCATATTTATTACTTGCAAAGTTGAAAAATTTACCAATAAATATCCTTGTATGCAATGCTTTGTTTGGTTTATTGTAATGCATTTTCATTTTTCCTTCTACAGTCAATTTGCCAAACAACTGATTGCCTTGCACCATAGCTGTGTATTCAAATGGATTTAATACTCTTTTGTTTTGTCTGTGGAATTTTATTTCTGTAAAATTAGTTTGCTGATAGCTGTTTACACTTGGTCTGTACAAACTATCTATAGCAGATAATGTATATCTAAAATCGTTTTTCCAAATTAAAAATTCTTTTACTTGCAAAGTAGTTGTAATGTTTTTAGTAGGTTGATGATTGGCAAATAAAATTGTTGCTTGCGGCACTATTCTTTGGTAATGCGCAAATATTCTTTTGTCGATATTTAATTTAGAATTATCATAGGCATATTGACTAGCGGTTACATCAATCGTTATACGCTTAATATTTTTATTAATAAAAAACGCATAACTCAAGCCTCCCATGCCTTCTAATGTTTTGCTATATAAACCAAATTGAGGTGTAGTATAAAACTGAAAACGTTGCGGATAATTATTACTATTATGAAAAACAATGCCAGCTAAAAAACCATTGTAATAGTTGTATCCAAAACTTGGGTGCAAAAATAATTGATGCGCGGGATTGTAAAATAAACTCTTGATGGGATTTAGATTTAACTTCATTCTTCCTTTCTTCCAAAGACCTTTACCATAATAAATATTGTTTCTAATATTTACATCCATTGTTCTTTGTTGTCCATCTATTACTATGTTATCGAATGCTATTTTGGGTAAAATCACAGCTGCATTTTTTTCGAAAGGTGCTATAACTGATGTATGCACTATAGAATCATTACGAAAAATATCTACACTTACTGGCGATTTAGTGCCTGTGATATTTTTAATATTTACTTGAATATTCTTATCTGTAATTTTTACTTTTTTAAATTTAAAATCTAAAATATTATTGTTAGGAAGCATGCCGTCAAATAACCAAGCCACATCTTTTGTGGTATTTTCTTCTACCACTTTTCTAAAATCGGCAGGGTAGGGGTGTTTGAAATGCCATTGTGTATAGTAGGATTGCATACATTTTTTAAAGTCATCTTCCCCAATATATTGCTCTAATTGTGCAAGCAGAGATACTGTTTTGTAGTACATCATATTGCCATAATTATTGCTACTAAACTCAATACTTTTTTTGCAAACAGGCTGTGCATCGCCAGTTTTTAATGCACTTAATGCTCCTGTAGTATATGTAAATGGAGAAATTTTAGTCCCATCATAATTTGTGTCTAGGCTATGAATATAATATTCCGCTTTTTTTTCTATAAAAGTATTGAAGCCTTCATCCATAAATCCATTATCTCTTTCATTGCTTCCTAATATTCCTTGAAACCAATTGTGTCCAACTTCATGTACAATTACCTCTTCTAAAAAATCTTTGCTTTGTAGATTGCCTATTACCGTAATCATTGGATATTCCATGCCAGCACCTGCTAGTAAACCGCCATCTACAGCACTTGCAGATGCATAAGGGTAATTGCCAACCTGACTGCTATAATACGCTAAAGACTGATTAATGGTTTTGCATTTGCCATGCCAGATGTTATAGTTTTTAGGTAAATAATAAATATAAGATGCTACTTTTTTACCAGCAATATCCACCTCGCTTTTTTCTACTAAAAATCGTTTATCTGCAAACCATGCAAAGTCGTGAATATTATTTTGAATAAATGTAAGTGTTTTGGTTGCTGCAATTGTATCTGAAAAATGTTGTAAACTCGCTGGCAAAATTTGTTGAAGTACCATTTTTATTGAATCTGTTTTTTCTGTAACAGAATCAGTACTTTTAATTCTATCTGCCAAAAACATTTTTTCGCTTTCATTTTGTAATTCGCCTGTAGCAGCAACTATATAATTTTCGGGAACAGTAATGTTTACCGTAAATTTTCCAAACTCACTATAAAATTCTCCTTGGTCTAAGTATGGCATTGGGTGCCAGCCATAATTGTCATACACAGCTGGCTTTGGATACCATTGTGTAATTTGATAGTCGTTATTGCCGCTTGTACCCATGCGGCTAAAAATAGTTGGAATTTTTACAGTGAAAGGCGTAGTAATGCTAATGGTCTGATTTGGCAGCAAAGCTATAGGCAAGTCTATCATTGCAACATCGGCTTGACCATTTACTTCGCTAACATTTACAGCTTTGCCATCTACTTTAAAAGCTAAATCTTTGATGTACCCTTTGTTTTTTGCATCACTAAAATAAAAATTGGTATTGCCATTGGTTACTTGTTGTTTATTAAAAGCTGTTCTATCATTTTTGTATGCATTAGGCCATAAATGAAAATAAATAACACTTAATGTGTCTGGGCTATTGTTGGTGTATTCTATTGCTAATTTGCCTTTTAGTAGGTTTAACGTATCAATTAAAGTTACATCTATTGTATAAGCTACATCTTGTTGAAAGTAAGGTTTGGCAGCTGTAGTAGCATTTTGCGAAAAGGATTTACTAAAGCAAATAACTAGCACAAGGCAAGCTATGTAGAATTGTTTCATCATAAAAAAAATTATTTTCCTCTTCCTTGCAATATAACTAAAATGGTATAAAACATAATTTTTGTGTCTAATGCAAGGCTGCAGTTTTTAATATACAGTAAATCGTATTTCATTCTTTCTTTCATTTGATCTACATTTTCTGCATAGCCATATTTAACCATACCCCAACTTGTAAGTCCTGGTTTTACTTTATGTAAATATCTGTAATGCGGATGTGTTTGACAAATGATGTCTATAAAATGTTTGCGTTCTGGTCTTGGACCCACAAGACTCATGTCTCCTTTTAGTATATTATAAAACTGTGGAATTTCGTCTATACGCCAAGTACGCATAATTTTCCCCCATTTAGTAATCCGTGGATCATCTTCGCTACTTAATGCTGGTCCCATTTTTTCGGCATCTGCATACATGCTTCTATATTTATAAATATAAAATGGTTTTCCATGCAAGCCAATGCGCTCTTGTTTGTAAAAAATACTTCCAGTACTACTTAGCTTTACTTTTAAAGCTGCAAATAAATAGAGTGGCGATAGCAGTATCATTACAAATATACTTAACGAAATGTCTATTGCTCTTTTTATCACACGCTGCCAATCGGGCATTAGTTCTGGATAAATTTCTATCATTACAGCACCCAATACATTGTTGGTGCGCACGCTGCCAGAAATAATATCATACATATCTGGAGAAATTTTAATGACAGTAGGCTTGTGGCTAAGCCTTGTCAAAATTTCTTGTAAGCGATGATGTTGCTCTGTGTCTATTGCAATAATTACTTCATCAATATTATTTTTTTCTATAATGGTTTCTATTTCGCTGATACTACCCAATTTATTCAGGTATTTACTCATACCATTTTCACCACTTTCATCCGCATACACAAATCCACTAAACGAATTGAATTTTGATTTGGTGTTTTCTATAATTTCTTTAAAAATTTTTACCGCTTCTTTATTACCTCCTATCATTAAAGTATTAAAAGTAAATAAGCCTTTGCGTAAATGATTTTTAAAAATAGAAAGTACCACATTTCTGCCAATGCTGGTCAATAAAAACTGAATAGATAAATAAGTAAAAAATGCATTTAGATAATAGCCATAGTCGCTGGCTTTATCATTTATAACTATCAAAAAGAATATAATTAATGCACCTAAAATAGTAATTAATAAAGTTCTGTATATTTCATTCAATCTGCTTTTGCGATATGGATTGAAGTATGCACCACTGAATAAATGTAATATTATCCAGCCTAATGGAATAGCAAATACAATATTTAAAATGTCTTTATGACTAATTTTATAAAATAAATCTTGTAAGCTTAAAATATCTAAAGTGTGTTTTCTGAATATCAGAAATAGCAACCATGATATTGCTGCTGTAAAGTAATCGCTTACAATATATTTTAATATGCCTTTACGAATTAAATTCATTTACGCGGACCAATCAATTTTATATTGTCGATGTATGCATACCCTGTGCTTTGACTACTTGGTTTGTATGCAGATATGATAATGTTGTAATCTTTGGCTCTTACATTACTTACTACTTGTCCAATATCAAAATACATTTTATTCCATTTGTCTTTTGGATTTACGCCACCAACATTTACAATGGTAGAAGTGCCTGATGCTGAAGTGCAAAGTAAGTTAACTGTAATCGGCACATCGCATTGGTAATCCATTTCTAAAAAATAAACTGTATTATATGCCAAAGCTAATTTTTCTGTAATTATATTTTCGCTTTGTGTGTGATTCGCATCTATATACATTAATCCGCACCTGTTACCGTATTTTGCATTGAATGATTTTACAATTGGCGTATCGGTATTTAAAGGAGTGAAAGAATTTCCTATTTCAAAATCTTCGTGCTGCAACATTTTCATTTCATCGAAAGATACATATTGAAAAATTGGGTAAATCTTCTTACAGGTTCCCGCAGTCCAATTGATTGGATAATTATTTAATTTGTAATATGGATATTTAGCTCTGTCGCCATTCATGCCATTTCTTAAAACCCCTGCTTGAATATCTATACTGCCAACTGTATCGCCAATGATAGGAATGCGTGCAGGAAGTTCGTAGCCGCCAAGTAAATTATTATTATAATATACCCAAACATCCGTAATTTTTTGCGAAACTTCGCCATGTAAGCTATAGTCTGTATTTTTTACAGATACACTATCTATTTGTATAAAATAGGGTGTAGGTTCTTTGGGATTAATAATATTGCAACTACCATATCCAATTGCCAATACTGCAATGCTATATATAAAAAATAAACGTCTCATTCAATACATAAATAACGGCTATTTTCTTAAATTATTCTTCAAAAAGGTTGTTTATTTTTCGTAAAATTTCTTCTGCAATTTTAACCGCTGTACTACCTTCATCAGCCGATACAGCTGTAGGTGTATCATTGATAATTGCATCTAAAAATAAAATTAACTCATCTCTTATAGCATTAGTACTTTCAATTATAGGCATTTCTACTGTAATTGTTTTCTTAATACCATTATTAAGTTCTATTGGAAAGTCTAACATAGATGTTGGTTCGCTATCGGGTTTGATGCGTACAATTTCATTTTTCTTATTTAAAAAATCAATACTTATATACGCATCTCTTTGAAAAATGCGCATTTTACGCATGTTCTTTAAACTAATTCTGCTAGTAGTTAAATTGGCTACGCAGCCATTACCAAATTCTAATCTAACATTGGCAATGTCTACAGTTTCGCTAATTACTTTTACGCCACTTGCACTTATTCTTTTTACTTCGCTATTTACAAGGCTTAGCACAATATCTAGGTCATGTATCATTAAATCAAACACCACACTTACATCTGTGCCACGCGGATTGAATTGCGCTAAGCGATGCACCTCAATAAATAAAGGGTTTTGTAAAAATGGTTTTGCAGTTACAAAAGCTGGATTGAATCTTTCTACATGGCCAACTTGACATTTTATATTTGCCTCTTGCACCATTTTAGATATTTGTTCTGCCTCTATAGATGTTTGTGCAATTGGCTTTTCTATAAATACATGTTTGCCTTTTTTAATGGCTTTAATTGCTAACTCAAAATGAAATATTGTTGGGGTAACAATATCTATCGCATCGCAAGCATCAATCAATTCATCTTCATTTTCAAAACGTATGATTCCAAATTTTTCTATTGCTAAATTAGCATTTTCGTTATTAGGGTCAAAAAAACCAATCACTTGTGCAGTGCTAATGTTTAATAATTGTTCAATATGAATTTTCCCTAAATGTCCAGCACCAAGCACGCCTATCTTTACCATAATTTTTCGTATAATTGTTTATACTATTTTAATTATTCTAATTTGAATTTAATAATTGTGTAAAGCTAAGTCAAATTAGCATTTTCTGCAAAGCTGTAATAACCATTGTTAGTAATTATGATATGGTCTGTGAATAAGATATCAAAAATTTTACAAGCATCCTTTATTCGTTGCGTAAGTTGAATGTCTTGAAAGCTTGGTTCCATACTGCCACTTGGATGATTGTGTGCAATAGCCAATTGAGATGCACCATGGTCTACACATCTTTTCATGATTATTTTTACATCTACCACCGTAGCATGTATGCCTCCCATACTTATTTTTTCGTAGCCAATTAATGTTGCATTTCGTTTAAAAAACATGGCATAAAATTCTTCAATTGGTTTGTCTTCTAATAATGGCTTCATCAATTCTACATAATCTGTCCAGCGCTTGTATTGCTTGGTGTTGTTGGTTTTACTTTGCGATTTTCTTCTGCCCAATTCCAAGGCTACTAATATAGTTGTAGCTTTTACAGGACCAATGCCCTTCGTAATTTTACTTAGTTCTTTAATACTTTTTCTTGCAAGAATATCTAAATCTTTCTTGCAATTGTTCAGTAATTCTTGCGCAACATCTAATGCCGATTTATTAGTCGTTCCATTACCTATCAATATAGCAATCAATTCAGCATCGCTAAGACTTTCAAGCCCTTTTAGCATAGCTTTTTCACGAGGTCTATCATCTATAGCCCATTGGGTAATTGGAATATGTTTGGATGTTTTATCCATTTGCTTAGCACAAAGCTAAGAGTTGTTGATGAATTTGCATCACTTGTGGCAGCAATAATTTATCAGGTTCATTTGTTATTGTAAAATGATAGAATTTGCTTTTTAATTCATCAGGCATTTGTTTATTGATCCTATCAATTACTTCTTGCGTTGAGCAGTTGTCTCTAGCAATAATGCGTTGCAAACGTATAGGCATTGCCGAAGTAACGCCAATGATATAATCTAATTTTGTATAGTTGCTAATTTCTATTAGTAATGCAGATTCTCGAATTGCATATTTGCTATTTTGATGTCTTTGCCAATCTTCTATAGCTGCAAATACAATAGGATGAACAATTCTATTTAATAATGTTGTTTTTTCTGCACTACTAAATGCTCTAGCTGCTAATAGCTTTTTGTTTAAAATATTATTGTCAAAAGTATTTTCGCCAAAAGCATCTTTTATTTTTTGTTGCAGAAACGCATTGCTAAGATATAATTGTTTAGCCAATTCATCTGTATTTAATACAGGCACTCCAAGGCTTTTAAATATTTTGCACACCGTACTTTTACCAGTGCCCATGCCTCCTGTAATGCCTATTTGTAGCATAGCTATACTAATTATTTTGCAGCAATTCCTTCTTGCTTTTTGCGATAAGCCATTGTCATTTCCATGCTAATCGAACTTGCTTCAATAATCATATAACTATTTCTTTCGCCTTCCATCAAGTATGTACCATCGTCATTTTTTTTAGAAATTTTACCATGGATTCCACCAATCGTAATTATTCTATCGCCCGTATTAATATCTTCACCAAATTTCTTTTGCTCTTTTTGTTTTTTGGCTTGTGGTCGCAACATAAAAAAGTATAAGATTGCTACAAATCCTAAAAGAAAAATTGGTTCAAAACCACCGGTTTTCCCACCGGCACCCATCATTAAATAAATTGTTTGCATATTATTTTATTGTTTATTTTATTTGCGGTTGATTATTTACTATTTACTATAGCTGTAATTCTAATTCTCATTTCGCTAGGATTGCCATTAGTGATGATGTTTACAGCTTTATCTACAGCATCGTGCTTGCCAGTACTATTGAATTTTACTTTCATGATACCTTTTTCTCCTGAGGCAATTGGTTCTCTTTTGAAATCGGGCACTGTGCATCCACAAGTGCTTTTTGCTTCATTGATTAATAAATCAGACTTTCCTGCATTTATATATTCAAAATCGTATTCCACTACATCTCCTTCTTTTAAATTGCCAAAGTCGTGCACTGTATCTGTAAATACTAATTTACCTAAATTATTAATTTCTAATGTAGCTCCATTTTCTGTCCTAGGATTGTTGATAGCGCTTACAGGAATTAAATTTTTATCTTCTGCAGAAGTGGAGGTGCTAGTATTGGATTTACATGATTGTAAACCAATCAAACTGCCACAAATTGAAATGAAAAGATAATGTTTCATGCTGCTGAATTCCAAAATTAAGCTTTTTTATTTGGTCTGTCTTGTTTTTTGATTTTATTTTCGGCTATTAATTCTTTATGGATTTTATCTAAAACACCATTTACAAACTGCCCACTTTGCAATGTGCTGTAACCTTTTGCAAGATCTATATATTCATTTATGGTTACTTTAGTTGGAATATTGGGGAAGTACAACAATTCTGTAATACCCATTTGCAAAATAATTAAATCCATCATGGCAATTCTATCTGCTTCCCAATTGATAAGCTTTGGCTCTATTAATTCCATAGTTGTTTGCTGCTTTTCTAAAAAAGTTTCCAACAATTCCATGCCAAATTCTAATTTGTCTTTTGGCACTAATTCATCAAATTGAATATCCTTAATATATCCAAAATGACTTGCTACCCATTCATCAGTAATAATTTTATCTTCTTCAAAATTGATAAATAAATCTTCTAACAAAGACTGTGCGTCTTCATTTGTACTAATCATTTGCAATAAAAAACGAAAGAAGTTTTTGTCTTCATCTAAGGATCTAGTTTCTGTCGAAACATAGGTTTTGTATTCTGGAGTTTCTAATAATAATTTGTAAAACGACTTTACTACATCATTGTCGCCCCATCTACCAGCCAATTTTGCTTCATTTACAATTTTGTTGAATGAAGCATTCTCTATCATTTGTGTAACAAAAATATTTTGTGAAGGTTTGATACTTACATTTAAATCTGCTACGGTTGGTAAATGTTTCGAACTTTTAGTATTAGCATTAATAATGCTGTATTCGCAAATGCTTTTGGCTAATAATAAATTAGCAACTGCTAATTGTGTGGTTTGCTCATAGTTGGTATTCAACAATTTCTTTGCCTCTGGAAACGAATTATTGTCTGATGAATTTAGCAAAGCATATATGCTTTGCATAGTTTTTATCCTTATGTTTCTTCTACTTATCATACTAAAGAGCTTGATTGGCGCAAAGGTAATATAAATATATTTGTAATACGAAACTAG
>Ga0114967_10004419_pt1 | contig 11299 bp, 10 predicted proteins | sample M_130628_MF_Meta_FD_92639 | JGI IMG/M metagenome (GOLD analysis project Ga0114967, IMG submission 92639) | Freshwater microbial communities from Lake Montjoie, Canada to study carbon cycling - M_130628_MF_MetaG | ecosystem: Environmental > Aquatic > Freshwater > Lake | place: Lake Montjoie... | reverse complement strand
CTTATGTCACCGGGCACGCCATGGTGGTCGACGGCGGCCTCATGGCCGGCATGAGCTGGCGCGATCAACCGGCCTATCTCCGAGAGTTCCACCCGGCCAAGCGCTAGACGCGCCTAAGGTAACCAGAGTTCGAAACATCCTCCGGGCCGGTTGGTGAGCACCACGCGCCCAATTCGCTCGCGATGCTGATGCAGTTCCGCCACGCGGCGCGCAAAGAACAAACCAAGCCCCGTTGAACGATGGCTGTGCTCGCCCGGTTCCTGGGGCTGGTTGCTGAGCATTTTCGGACCATAGCCCTCGCCGTCGTCGAGCACCCGGAACACCGTAAAGCCCTCTTCGAGATGGCAACTCACGGTAACCCTGGAATGCGCAAAGCGAAAAGTATTGTTAATGACGGCGTTCAGTACGCCGGCCACCAGCCCGCGGTCGAAGTATCCTTCAGCGGCCTGAATATCTCCCGCCTCCAGAGCAATGCCCCGACTCGCCAGCAGGCCACTGTTGTAGGCCAGCAACTCCGCGATCAGGTCTTCGCACTCCACCACCGCGGGGTGCACCAGTGAACTGCCGCGTTCAATCTTGAACAGTCCCAGCAAGCCCATCAGATCGGCGTTCGCGCGGCGTGCCTCGTGTTGTAGCAACAGGAGAGATTCCTGAGCAGACGCCGGCACCGCCTCCATGTCGGTGATGTGCTCTGCCGAATTCAACACCAACGCCAAAGAATTCTTGACGTCGTGAACCGCGCTGGCCACCAAATCGGTAAAGATTTCTTCGTCGCGCCCGTCATCCATCACGTGGAGGCCTGCTTGGGCGTTGCCGCGATCAGCGGCTTCAAGCGACTTTTAAGCTGCTGCACTTTCTCCGACTTGGGCGCCAATCGCTCGGCCCGCGCCAGATGCTCACGCGCCTGATAGCGCGTTTGATTGGTCACGCCTTCCGACTGCATCTGCATCAGCAGGGCTTGCAGCACGTTGAGCGTAACGGTGAGATTATTGGGCAGCTCTTCGGCTGCCTGCTGGAGCTGCGCCACGGCTTCCTTGAAACGCCCGGCTTTGGCCAACAGCACGCCCTCGTTATTGACCTTCACGATGACCTGCTGGGCTTTCTCGATGAGGCTGGAGCCTTCCGACCCGAGTCCCATTTCGGAGAACATGCCTTGCACCTGTGCAATCACATCGGTGCGGTCGTGATTTTCCCGAACGAGCTTGTCGACCAACAGACAGGCTTGCTCAGTCATCCCCGTGGCAAAGCAGGCTTTCGCCAGTTCCAACGCGCCATCGGTCGCGGCATGCGTGGTGTCGTCGCGAAAAGCTTCGAGCGCACGTTCGGCGGAGGCCACGGCTTCCGTTTTACGTCCGGCTTCGGCCAGCATCTGGGCTTCCAACGCACTCAAGCGCCAATGCGGTCCCTTACTGTTGCGCTTGCGAGCCGCGCGTTTGACCAGATCGCCCATGCTCTTGAGCGCGGCGTCCTTGCCCTTGGTGATCCGCACCGCGCTGACCAGTCCGAGCTGGTCGTCTGGTCGGGCGAACACGGAATCCTCTCCCATCTGCACCGCGCGGTCGTAGGCGCGCTCTGCGGTGACGTAGTCCTCGTTTTCAATCGCGACATCGGCCAGCGACTGCTGCCGACGAATCGAGCGCCCCGACACGGCCAGCGCATTGCCAATGATGCGCTGGGCGTCTTTGCCATTGCCTTGTTCACGCTCAATCCGCGCGAGCCAGTCATAGGCCTCCATGACGGTCGGGTTCTGGTCGATGATTTTTTGGAAAGTAATCCGTGCCTGGCGCATATCGCCCAGCTCGTAGCGGGCGCGACCTAGCGCAAGCAGCATCCAGGGCAGGTCGGGCTCGCCGGGGGCATTCTGGCGTTCGGCCAGCAGGCCAGCACAGAGTTCGGCGGTTTCATCACTGTCGCCGTTGCGGAGCAGCGCTTCGGTTTTTAGGCGCAGCAGTTCGCCTTTTACGTTGGGATAGCGCTGAATCTGCATGTCGGCCAGCGAAATGGCATCGGTGTATTTGCCGTTGCGTAGCGCCGCTTCGACGTCTTTCACGATCATCTTGCGGGCCACCGCCCGCTCCAGCCGGACTTGCAGCACGGCTTTGTTGATCGGTTTAACGAGGTAGCCATCGGGGTTGTTCTCGATAACCCCCATCACCATACCCATGGACTGCTCGGCAGTAATCATCAGCCAAGCGGCATGAGGCACCAGAATGCCGCGCCCCCTCGCCTCTTCGAAAATCTGTTGTCCGTCGCGGGTGTCCCCCAGGTTGTAGTCGCACAGGACCACATCGATGGGGTTGGACTTCAGCACATCCAGCGCTTCCTCGGCAGTTTTGGCTTCCCAGAACTGGGACGCCTTCAGCGACTCCAGCATGGCCCGAAGCGTCATGCGCATCTCACGCAGGTCATCAACGATGAGGAAACGGAAGTCTTTGAGGTTGAGTGCCATAAATTGACTAATGCTGGGTCGGAAGGGTCTAACTGAGGGTCTATCGGCGAGACTGAAGTCGCCTTGAGCTTTTATTTGCCGTGGCCAAATTACGGGGGGGCGTGGTCTTCGGTCGGCATGAACAACAGCTGGAGGTCGTTGAGAAAGGCAAAGCCGGTTGGGGTTGGCCCGACGGCCCACGCGCGCTCCCACAGCCATCCCCGCGCGCAAGCTTCCTCGATCTGAGGCGCCAGCATCGCCCAGGGCAGGCCGGTACGCTGGACAAAGATCTCGCGCTCGAAACCGCCCTGCAGGCGGAAGGCGTTGATCACAAACTCCATCACCAGCTCGCTCGCCGGCACCGTGCGCCGCTCGTCCAGCGGCGCTTTCATGTAGGCCTGCGGGTGCCGCCGTTTCAGGCTGCGCTCGATGTAGCCTGCCCGTGTGCGCTTGCCGTGGGCACCGGCGCCAATCGCGAGATAGTCGCCGAAGGTCCAATAGTTGAGGTTGTGGCGGGATTCCCGGCCGGGCAAGCTCCACGCCGAGACTTCGTAGCGTTGAAAACCGGACGCCGCGAGCAGCGCGCAGCCGGCATCGAAATCAACTGCAGTGAGTTCTTCGTCCGGCAAAACTGGGGGACGCCGCGCGAAGGCCGTGCCCTCTTCCAATGTCAGCTGATACCAGGACAGATGCGTCGGCCCGAAATCGAGCGCGGCCTGCAAATCGGCCAGCGCATCGCCGGCCGCGTCGCCGGGTAGGCCATGCATGAGGTCCAGATTGAAGTTCTCGAAGCCGGCGGCGCGGGCGGCCGCCACCGCGCGCGTCACGTCGCCCGGCGTGTGGATACGCCCCAGCGCCTGCAATTGCGCGGCGCGCAGGCTTTGGACGCCAATGGAAAGGCGATTCACCCCGGCCTGCCGATACTGCGCGAAGTGCGCTTCATCGACCGCGCCGGGATTAGCCTCCAAGGTGATTTCGGCCTCGGGCACCAGCGCCAGACGCGCTCGTATGCCGTTCAGCAACTGGGTGATCGCAGCGCCCGAGAACAGGCTTGGCGTGCCGCCACCGATAAAAATGGCCTGCAGCGGGCGGGTTTCGCCAGACGCGAGTTCTTCATCCAAATCGCGGAGCAAGGCCTCGCCATACGCGGTCTCCGGCAAGGCGCCGTTCACCTCATGCGAATTGAAATCGCAGTACGGGCATTTGCGCACACACCAGGGCAGGTGGATGTAGAGCGTTAGCGGGACCTGCGCCGGATCGAGCCCGCTCACGACACAGCGGTCAAGCGCGCCGCCAAGCTTCGCAGCGCCTGCCCACGATGGCTGAGGGCATGTTTGCGGGCTGGAGCAAGCTCAGCGGCCGTGCAGTGGTCTTCAGGCACCCAGAACACCGGGTCGTAGCCAAAACCGCCGTCTCCGCGCGGTGCCCGCGCCACCGCGCCTTCCCAAGTGCCTTCAGCGATCAGCGGACAAGGGTCGGCGGCATGCCGTAGATAAACGAGCACACAGACGTAGCGACAAGTGCGCAAAGCGTCCGGCACGTCAGCCATCGCGTGGAGCAGATGCGCGAGGTTTTTTGCCTCTGTGGCGCCCTCACCGCTGTAGCGCGCGGAGTAAATGCCGGGCGCGCCGGCAAGCGCATCGCACACAATGCCGGAATCATCGGCCACCGTCGGCAGACCCGTGAGGTGCGCCGCGTGGCGCGCTTTGATGAGCGCGTTTTCAAGGAACGTGAGGCCAGTTTCGGCCGCTTCGGTTACCCCAAATTCTGACTGCAAGTGCAGTTGCCAGGGCGATCCGGCCAGCAGATCGGCGAACTCGCGCTGCTTGCCGCGATTGCCCGAGGCCAGAATCAGCGTGCTCATGGGCCGCCTAATCCGCTGCGAGACAGGCTTCCTGCGCGAGAAAAAGCTCGCGGATGCCTTTGTCCGCCAGATCCAGCAGGGCGTTCAGTTCATCCCGACGGAACGCGTGACCTTCGGCGGTGCCCTGCACTTCCACGAAATGACCGGCGGCGTTCATCACCACGTTCATATCCGTTTCGGCGGTGGAGTCCTCGGCGTAGTCCAAATCCAGCACCGGAATGCCGCCAGCGATACCCACCGACACCGAGGCAATCGCGCCGTGAATAGGATTTTTGGTGATGATTTTGTTTTTCAGGAGATGTCGCACGGCATCGACCAGCGCCACATAGCCACCGGTGATGGCCGCGGTGCGGGTGCCGCCATCGGCTTGCAGCACATCGCAGTCGATGAGGATGGAGCGCTCGCCCAGTGCCGCGCGGTCTACCACCGCTCGCAATGAGCGCCCAATCAGCCGCTGGATTTCCTGCGTGCGCCCGCCCTGTTTACCGTCGGCGGCTTCGCGTCTGGCGCGAGTATGCGTGGCGCGCGGCAGCATGCCGTATTCGGCGGTCACCCAGCCCAGGCCCTTGCCCTTCATCCATCCCGGCGGCTTTTCATCGATGGATGCCGTGCACAGCACGCGGGTATTGCCGAACTCCACCAGCACCGAACCTTCGGCATGCATGGTGAAACGGCGCGTAAAACGCACGGTCCGCATTTCGTCGGGCGCGCGGCCGCTGGGGCGATTGCTCATGGGGCAAAGTCCGGAAGTGGAAGAGCAGGGAGTATAGCGGTGTCGCGTAGCGCCTGCCTTGCACCGCGGCTAAGATGCCGGCTCTTTTCATCTCAAGCCGGAGACTTTATGGCTCGCAGCATGACCGCGTTTGCCCGCCTCGAAGCCAGTACTGCGGGCGGCCGGGCCGTGTGGGAACTGCGATCCGTCAATCACCGGTTTCTGGAAGTCAGCCTGCGGCTGCCGGAAGAATTTCGCGGGCTGGATCATGAAATCCGCAATCGGCTATCCGCCCGCCTCAATCGGGGCAAGCTTGATTGCACGCTGCGCTTCGAAGCCGCTGCGCGCGACCAGTCGGAACTGAAGGTCAACATCGAACTCGCGCGGCAAATCGTCAACGCCGCCACCACCGTCGCCGCCCTGCTGCCACAGCCGGCACCGGTCAATCCGCTGGACGTCCTGCGCTGGCCGCAGGTGCTGGAAACCCCGCAGGCAGATTTTGATCTCGTCTCCAAAGCCGTACTGGAGGCGCTCGACAAGGCGCTGGGGCAGCTGCTGGAAAACCGCAACCGCGAGGGCGAGAAGCTGAAAGCGCTGGTGCTGGACCGCTGCACGGACATGAGCGCGATCACCAAAACCATGCGCACCCGGGTGCCCGAGATCCTCGCCGCGCTTCGCGCGCGGCAGGTGGCCCGCATCACCGAACTGGCCGGCACGCTGGATCCCGCCCGGGTGGAACAGGAATGCGCGCTGCTGATTCAACGGCTGGACGTGGCCGAGGAGCTCGACCGGCTGGAAACCCATTTGCAGGAAGTCGTGCGCGTGATGGGACAGGACCAGCCCATCGGGCGCCGTCTGGACTTCCTCATGCAGGAACTCAACCGCGAGGCCAACACGCTGGGCTCCAAATCCGCGCACATCGATACCTCGAGCGCGTCGGTGGAACTAAAAGTGCTGATCGAACAGATCCGCGAGCAAATCCAGAATCTCGAATGAGCGGTCAGCTCTACATCGTCTCCGCCCCCTCCGGCGCGGGCAAAACCAGCCTCATTAACGCGCTGCTGGCCGACACGCCGCGCCTCAAAGTCTCCGTCTCGCACACCACCCGCCCGATGCGCCCCGGCGAGCAAGAGGGCGTGAACTATTACTTCGTCAGCACCGACACGTTCGGAACGATGGTCGCCCACGGCGAATTTCTGGAACACGCCACTGTCTTTGGCAATCTCTACGGCACCTCGCGTAGCGGCATTGAGGCCCTGCTGGCCGCCGGCGACGACGTGGTGCTGGAAATCGACTGGCAGGGCGCGCGGCGCATTCGGGAGATTTTCCCCAGCGCGCTCAGCATTTTCATTCTGCCGCCTTCGATCGAGACCCTGCGCCAGCGGCTGATCCAGCGCGCGCAGGACAATGCAGAGACCATCGAGCGCCGCATGCGCGCGGCCGCAGAAGAAATCTCGCACCAGGGCGAATACGACCACGTGGTGCTGAACGACGACTTTGAGCGCGCGCTTGGCGACCTGCGAGCAATCGTGAAAAGGCGCCGGCTGGACACGCGCCCCTGATCCGCCGCCGATGACACCGGCGAGGGGCGTCTGTTACCATCCGTAGCCCGCAGCTAAGCCGTCAATAGCGAGACCCCAATGGCCCGCATCACTATCGAAGACTGCCTTGATCACGTCGACAACCGGTTCGACCTGGTAATCGTTGCCAGCCGCCGCGCCCGTCAGGTCGCCCGTGGCGCCCAACCGCTGGTGCCGGAAGAAGGGGACAAGCCCACCGTCGTTGCGCTTCGGGAAATCGCTTCCGGCCTGATTACCCGCGAAGTGCTGGACGAGCTCGACGCCAAGCAGCGCGCCGCCGAAGAATACGAACTGGCCGAGCGCGCCTACCTTGCGCACGAAGCCGCGCCGCCGCCCGAATATCCCTGATCCCGTCGCGCTGCCGTGACGCCCGCCAAGGGCGTACTGCCCTCAGTCCGCAGCGCTGACGGCCGGCCCGCAATGCGGGTCGGCTCCTGTGCTACACGGTCATGAACGCCCAGCCGGCAATCCTCGAGGTCGAAGACCTCTGCACCCGCATCAGCACCTACCTGCAGCCCGAACAGGTTGAGCAGGTGCGCCACGCCTATCACTTCAGCGATGCAGCCCATGCGGGCCAGCACCGCAAGTCCGGCGAGCCCTACATCCAGCACCCGCTCGCCGTCGCGCTGATCCTTGCCGACATGCACATGGATCACGAAACGCTGATCGCGGCGATCTTGCACGACGTGATTGAAGACACCGCGATAGACCGCAACAGCGTGTCCAGCGAATTCGGCAGCGAAGTCGCGGCGATCGTGGATGGCCTGTCCAAACTCACCCAGCTCGAATTCGAATCGCAGGCCGAAACTCAGGCGCGCAACTTCCAGCGCATGCTGATGGCGATGGCGGACGACATCCGCGTCATTCTGGTAAAGCTTGCCGATCGCCTGCACAACATGCGCACCCTGAGCGCGCTCAAGCCCGAAAAGCGCCGACGCATTGCCCGCGAAACGCTGGAAATCTACGCGCCGATTGCCCAGCGTCTAGGCATCAACAGCATTCGCATGGAGCTTGAAGACCTCGGCTTCGCGGCGCTATATCCGCTTCGCTACCGTACTATCCGGCAGGAAATGTTGCGCGTTCGGGGTAACCGCAAGGAAGTGGTCGATAAGATTAGAGACCGCATCAAACGGCATTTGCGGCAGGAACGACTCGTTGCCCACGTGCTGGGCCGCGAGAAGCACATCTTTAGCATTTACGAAAAAATGCGTGAGAAACATCTGGGTTTCTCCGGGGTGCATGACGTCTACGCATTCCGCGTGATCGTGGACTCGGTCGACACCTGCTATCGCGCGCTCGGCATCCTGCACAGCTTGTACAAGCCGGTGCCAGGCCGGTTCAAGGATTACATCGCGATCCCCAAGGCCAACGGCTACCAGTCGCTGCACACGGTGTTGTTTGGCCCGTTTGGCGTGCCGATTGAGGTGCAGATCCGCACCGGTGAGATGGATCAGGTCGCCGAGGCCGGGATCGCCGCGCACTGGCTCTACAAAAGCGGCGATGGCGCCGCCAAAAGCGCCAACAAGCGCGCCCGCGAATGGCTGCGCGGCATTCTTGAAATGCAGCAACAAGCGGGGAATTCGCAGGAATTCCTGGAGAACGTCAAAATTGACCTCTTCCCCGATGAGGTCTACGTGTTCACGCCCAAGGGTTCGATCATGGCGCTGCCGCGCGGCGCGACGGCAGTGGATTTTGCCTACGCCATTCATACAGATCTGGGCAACGGCTGCGTGGCCTGCCGCATCAACCGCCAACTCGCGCCGCTGCGAACGCCGCTGGTGACCGGCCAGACGGTGGAGATCGTGACCGCACCCGGCGCGCGGCCCAATCCTTCATGGCTCACCTTTGTGGTGACCGGCAAGGCCCGCGCCACCATCCGCCATTACCTCAAGAACTTGCAGAGCGACGAGGCGCGCGCGCTGGGCAAACGCATGCTGGAGCGAGAACTCGAAACCGCGGGTCTGGGGCGTGACGTGCTGGATAGCGAGTCATTCACCGCAGTGCTTACCAATCTCAAGCTAGAAAGCGTCGACCGTCTTTACACCGAAATTGGCCTCGGCAACCGCCCGGCGCCGCTCGTCGTGCGGCTACTCCAGCCCGAAACGCCGGTCGAAGACGATGCCGCGACCAAAGCCCGCAAGCGCCGACGCGGCGCGAGCGAGGGCTCGCCGGTGCCGCTGGCAATTCGCGGTACCGAAGGGATGGTGGTGAGCTTTCCCAAGTGCTGTTATCCGCTCCCTGGCGACTCCATCGTTGGCTTTCTCACCGCCGGCCGCGGCATCGTGGTCCATCAACAGCATTGCGCCAACGTCGCTGAATATCGCAGCGCGCCGGAGAAGTGGTTGGATGTGCAATGGGCGCAGGTGGTGGATCGGGAATTCAACGTGGAGCTCTCCCTGGACGTCATTAACCAGCGCGGCACGCTGGCCACGATCGCCGCCGCTGTGGCCGACGCGAACGCCAACATCGAAGACGTATCGATATCTGAACGCAACGAGCGCAACAGCAATATGCGCATCGTCGTCACGGTACGCGACCGCAAGCATCTGGCGGACGTCATTCGGATCGTGCGACGAGTGAATTCTGTTGTGCGGGTGAACCGCAAGCGGGCCTAATACCGACGTTCAGCCGCGCCCATTCTCATTGCCAGCCATAGGGAGTCCAGCATGACCCGCACCGCCATTTCTACCGACACCGCTCCGCAGGCTATCGGCGCCTACTCGCAGGCCATCCGCGCGGGTAACACGGTGTATCTGTCGGGTCAGATTCCGCTCGACCCGGTCAGCATGACGCTGGTGTCTACCGACATCGAGCCGCAGATTGAACAGGTGTTTCGCAATCTGGCCGCCGTCGCCGCGGCCGCCGGCGGCAGTCTGGACGATGCGGTCAAACTCACCGTGTATCTGGTCGACCTCGGGCATTTTCCGCAGGTGAACGAGGCCATGACGCGCCTCTTCAAAGCACCCTATCCGGCGCGCGCCACGGTGCAGATTTCTGCCCTGCCGAAGGGCGCACTGGTTGAGGTGGACGCGGTGCTGGTGCTGCCGGGCTAAAACGGCGCGAGCGGCAAGCCATGCCATCCGCCGCGCCGGCGCAACTCAAAGACCCGGTCTTGCGCCTGTCCGGCGTGGGCCCGAGCGTGGCCGAGTCGCTGGCCAAACTCGGGCTGTTGACGATTCGCGACCTAGTGTTCCATCTGCCGGCGCGCTATCAGGACCGCACGCGCATCACCCCCATTGCCGCCGCGCGCCCGCAGACCGAAGTGGTGGTTGAGGGACAGATCGAAACCAGCCACGTGCAGTTTGGGAAACGGCGCTCGCTGGTCTGCCGCATTGGCGACGATACCGGGGACTTGGGCCTCCGCTTTTTCTACTTCAACCGCGCTCAGCAACTGCGGCTGGAAGTCGGCCGCCGCGTGCGCTGCTTCGGTGAAGTCCGTCGCGGCCCGCAGCTGCTGGAGATGGTGCACCCGGAAATTCAGGTGCTGGACGACGCACAGACGCTGCCCGCAGATGCCGCGCTAACGCCCATCTATCCGGCCACGGAAGGCCTGCATCAGGCGCGCTTGCGCAAGCTCACCGAACAGGCGCTGGAAGTGCTGATTCGCGAGGCGCGCCAGAGCGATGAGATCGACGACTTCATCGCCCGCCACAACATCTTCGCGCAGCCCCTGCCGCGTCTGGCGGAAGCGCTGGTCTACGTGCATCGCCCGCCGCCGGAAGCGTCGGTGGATACGCTGTGGGAAGGGCATCATCCGGCGCAGCAGCGCCTCGCCCTGGAAGAACTGCTCACCCATCAACTCACGCTGCGCCAACTGCGTCAGCAGGCGCAGGACTTTCAGGCGCCGGTTCTCGCGCGACCCGAGCCGCTACGCCAGCAGCTGTTGGCAGCGCTCGGCTTCACCTTAACCGGCGCACAAGCGCGAGTGGTGTTGGAAATTGATGACGATCTGGCCCGCGCGCGGCCCATGCTTCGACTGCTTCAGGGCGATGTGGGCGCCGGCAAAACGGCGGTCGCGGCGCTGGTCGCTACGAATGCGCTCGCCGCGGGGCTGCAAGTGGCCCTGATGGCGCCCACCGAACTCCTCGCCGAACAGCACGGCCGCACGCTGGGTCGCTGGTTCGGCACCTTGGGGATCGAAGTGGTAATGGTGACCGGCAAGCAAACCGGTCGGACCCGACGCAGCTCACGGGCCTTGGTCAGCGAGCCCGGGCCCCGACTTTTTGTGGGCACGCATGCGCTCTTTCAGAACGACATCCGCTTCGCGGATCTGGGGCTTGTGATCGTCGACGAGCAGCATCGCTTTGGCGTCGATCAACGCCTCGCGCTGCTGGAGAAAGGTGCCAGCGCCAGCCGCCGGCCGCATCAGCTCATCATGACCGCCACGCCGATCCCCCGCACGCTGGCCATGACCGCCTATGCCGATCTGGATATTTCGGTACTGGACGAGCTCCCGCCCTCCCGGCAACCGGTGCGCACCACGGTGATGGCCGACAACCGGCGCGAGGCGATCGTTGAGCGCGTTGCGGAACGCTGCCGGGCCGGCGGACAGACCTACTGGGTCTGCCCGCTGATCGAAGAGTCGGAGCACCTCGATTCGCAAGCCGCCACCGATACCGCAAACATCCTCGCCGAACAGTTAGCGCCACTGCGAGTCGCGCTGATTCACGGTCGCATGCAGGAGAAAGACAAGCAGGCGGTGATGCTGGCGTTTG
>Ga0114967_10004418_pt1 | contig 11299 bp, 8 predicted proteins | sample M_130628_MF_Meta_FD_92639 | JGI IMG/M metagenome (GOLD analysis project Ga0114967, IMG submission 92639) | Freshwater microbial communities from Lake Montjoie, Canada to study carbon cycling - M_130628_MF_MetaG | ecosystem: Environmental > Aquatic > Freshwater > Lake | place: Lake Montjoie... | reverse complement strand
GCGAAGCTCGTCGCGGAAAACTGGATGTACGTCCTCGGCGGTCTCGCCGGCGGCGTCCTGGTCTTCGGCGGAATCGGCTTCGGCATCGGCAAGGCCACGGCCTGAACCGGACGCACCTGATCATCGGAGTGGAACGCGCATGACGCTCACCCGCTATGGGTTCAAGGAGTGGTTCATCATGTCCGTCGTGGCCGTTGCGGCTGCCGGCGGCTGCTGGTGGATGCAGTGGTGGTGGGGCGTGGCGGCGGCGGGCATCCTGTGGCTCGCCGGCGTTGCCTTCTTCCGCGACCCGCTCGGACGCCGGCCGGCGACCAGCGCGCCCAACGACATGGTGAGCCCGGCGGACGGCAAGGTCTCCGCGGTGTTCGACGTGGAGCACCACGAGGCGACCGGCGGACCGGCGAAGGTGATCCGCATCTTCCTCAGCGTGCTCGACGTGCACGTCAACCGCTTTCCCTGCGACGGCGTGGTGCAGAGCGTGGTCAACACGCCCGGGCGCTACCTCGATGCACGGACCGCCGAGAGCGCCAAGGTCAACGAGAACACGATGATGGTCCTGACGACCGCCAGCGGCGAGCGCATCGGCGTGCGCCAGATCTCGGGCGCGATCGCCCGGCGCATCGTCTGCCCGGTGAGCTTCGGCACGAAGGCCAAGCGCGGTCATCGATACGGGATGATCAAGTTCGGCTCCACCACCGAGCTGATCCTGCCGCGCCCCGCGGACGTCCAGGCACACGTCTCCGTGGGCCAGCGGGTCACCGGCGGGGTGACGATCCTGGCGACGCTCAGTCCGCCCAAGTGAACCTCGCTGCGAAGCAGCCTGCACACCGAGCCCCGCGGCTGACCCGCGGCCAACGGTGGCTGCGCGCGCTCACTCCGCGTCGGACGCTCCGCCCGGCCACTGCGAGCTGCGTTGCACCACGATCCGCGTGATCCGGTCGATCTGCTCGGCGAGCACCGAGCCGATGGCCGAGGCCACTTCGGCGGCATTCGGCTGCCACGGCGCGGATTCGTCCTGGAGGAGGAGGATGGCGCCGAAGCGCTCGCCGCGATGGGCCATGTTGCAGAGGATGGCGCGGCGACCGGCCAGGACGCCGCCTCCCGGCGGCGGCACGGTGACCATCTCCAGGCCGCTCTCGAACACGTGCGCCACGGGCTCGGTGCCCAGGAGCGGGCACGTCTCGCGCGCAATGATGCCGATCGACGACTCCGCGCGGACGCGGGAGATGTCGTTGGTGCCGTAGGCGGCAACGGCGTGGTCGCCGCGGCCGTTGCAGAGGAAGATGGCGACGTTGCTGGGGCGGAAGCGCGCCAGCAGGTGTTCGGTGGCAACGGTGAGCGTGGTGTCCACGTCCAGGTCGTGGCCAAGGAGGCCGCGCAGCTCGGCGCCGGCGACGGCGGCATCGGTCCGGGCATCGATGGCTTCGAAGGCCACCACGAAGTCGTCGCCGGCGGTGCGCAGGCGGCTGCGCGCGTGGTCGAGCTCGGCACGCGCGCGGGCGCGGCTGTCGAGGGTCCGCTTCAGGAGCGACTCGAGGCGCTCGCAGCGCTCGCGCAGGTCGGTGGCGGTGGTGCGGGTGGACGTCGATCGGGGGCGGCGGCTTGACATGGCACCCCGGGCATCGGCGGGCGGGACCCCAGCCTTGATGGCTGCACCGTCAATTGCGCCAGCCCGGTACCGGGTGACCCTGCGCAGACGGAACAGGTGGCCCACGCCGCGGCATGAGACCATCTGCGAAGGCAGTTACCGCCCGCCCGTGGCCGGAGAATCCCCTCCATGGCGGGCTTCCCAGAGGGTGACGGCCTCCGCAGGCCGCGGATAGATGGGCCCCAGTGAAAGCGGGTCCGTGCGCTCACCGCGCGCCAGGAGGAATTCGCCCGCCTCCAGGCATGCCGCCGCGGACCAGCGTGCGGCCACCGCGCCGCCATGGGCGGCTGCTGCCCGGACGAGCGCGGGGGTGAGGTGCTTGTCCGCAACCAAGGGCCAGCGCAGGGCGGCTTCGTCGCCGGCACCCATGAGCCGCGCCGAGACGATGCTGGGCGCGCCGCCGTCGAAGGCAACCTCCGTGCACCACGCATCCTGCTCCTTGCAGGCAAGCGCCACCGTGCAGCCGGCATCCGACATCTCGCCCGCGCGGAACGCGGCGCGCGCCGCGGACAGGGCGCTGGGCACGGCGATGACGGCGCAGCCGGTCACGTCGGCAATGGCCTTGGCCGTGGCACAGGCCACGCGGAGACCGGTGAACCCGCCCGGGCCGCAGCTCACGGCGATGGCGGCGAGTTCGTGCGGGCCGACGCGGTGCGCGCGGCAGAGTTCGTCGATGGCTGCCATCAGATGGTCGTTGGCATCGTCGGAAGGCGGAACCGCCATCTCGACCACGTCCGCGTCCACGCGCGGCCGCAGCGCAATGCTGCCGGCGCGCTGCGAGAGCTCGATGGCGAGGATCGACTCACGCATCGACGGTCCCGTAGGCCGAGAGGGGAACCGAGGCGGAGACCAGGTCGTGCGCGTTGGGCGCAGGCTCCGAGAGGTCCACGGCAACCACGCGCGCGCGCTCGTGGTCGGTGTTGAGGAGGAGCAGGTTGTCGAACGGCGCATCGGCGCCATGCTCCACGAGCGCGTGGCCGAGGACGAAGAGCTTCACGCCCCAGGTGGCGCCGAGGTCGGCCAGGAGCTCCTGCGTCCATCCCCTGCCCCACACCATCTTCCATGCGTCGCCGGTCCGCAGCGCGTAGTCGGCGTCCACGAGCGGCCGGTCCAGGATGCCGGGGTCGAACCCGGCGCGCTCGAACGGCGCGGGGAGCGAGTGGCTGAGCATCAGGCCGTTCTCGCAGCGGATGGCAAGCGGCATGGCGCGGACGAAGCGCCCGAGCGCCTCCTCCACCACCGTGGCGTCGTCGCCGAAGGCCCAGTCGAGGCCGGCATCGAACAGCTCGAGGTTGTCGCCCGCGCCCTTGGACACGGGATGGCGGAAGACCTGCGCAAGCTCGTGGTTGGCAAGCACCACATGCACCTGCCCGGGCTTCGCCAGGAGGAGCTGCGCCACGCGGCAGAGCATGCGGTAGCTCAGGTCCACGCCGTTCACCAGGCGGTCGCCATGGATGAGTTCGTGCAGCACCACATGGTTGTCCGGCGAGCGGTCCAGGCGCGCCAGCTCCTGCACGAGACGGAAGTGCACGGGATTGTCGTGCAGGTCGCCGGTCAGGAGGATGCGCCCGCGCGCCGGCAGGAAGACGGACGAGCCGCGGCGGAGCGGATCGGCGAGCATCGATTCCGCCGCTGCATCGAGCAGCGCGGCGACGCCGGAAGCGTCCTGCATGGAAACCGTCTGCGCGTCGAAGGTCACGGTGCGACCGTCACCGCCACGTAGACGGAGCCCTTCCCGGTCGGCGTCTCGATCGAGACCGGAACGTACATGGTGCCGGTTCGGCCCGCTGCGGGCGTGAAGCGGAACGCAACATCGACGAAGTCCGTCGAGCGCTTGGTGGCACCGACGAGCTGCGCGTTGCCCTCGCCGCCGGGCACGGAAACGGATCTCACGTCGCCCCATGCCGCGTTGGTGATGGCACCCTGCGCCGCGGGGTTCAGGTACTCGATGGTGGTGGAAAGATCGACCGTCTGGCCGGGCTTCACCACGCCCGCAAGCACGATGCTCTCGGGCGAGAACCAGAGGCGCTTGTTCTGGTCGGGATCGAATCGCACGCCGGTGGTCTCGTGGCGGATGCGAAGCGGAATCTGCGGGCAGTCGGCGCGGTCGGTCTCCACCACCCACCACTGCGGCAGCTGGCCGGCGGAGATGTCGGCCGTGCGCCAGCGGAGTTCATAGCTGGCGCGCGGTGCATCCTTGGCGGGGTCGAAGCCCACCAGGACCGGCGCACGACCACCTGCCATGGTCACCTTGAAGGGCTTGCCGTCCAGGGAAGAGAGCTTGACGACGCCCTCCTGCACGCCCTTCAGCGCATCGACATAGGCGGGCGCGGAACGCACGGGCTGCGTCACGTCTGCCACCATCTTTGCAAGCACCAGCCCCTGCTTGCCGGCCACCGTGATCATCACCTTGGCATCCTTCTCGCCCGGCGACTTCGGCACCTGGAGCGCGGCCGTGAGTTCAAGCTGCCCGCCGGGCGGGATGGTCTTGCCCACGATGTCGGAGATGTCGGTGCACTTGCAGCTCGGCTGCGCGCGTGCGATGGTGAGCGGCTCGGTGCCGGCATTGCGAAGCATGAAGCGCGCGGGGTGCTTGGTGCCGGGAGCCACCACGCCGAAATCGATGAGCGGCGGCTCGACGAGGAGCGGAATGCCGGAAGGCGCCTGCGGTACGGAGGCGGCGGGCCGGGCCTGCGGGGCGGAAGCGGCTGCGGGAGCCTGCGGCGAAGAAGATGGTGCCTGCGATGCGGATGCAGACGCCGGTACAGGCGTGCCGGGCGACGCTTCGGTGCAAGCCGGGGCAGGAACGACGGCGAGCGCGAGCAGGATGATGGATACGTTCGAGAACATCGTGTTTCCCTTCTCGACGGATTCTACGCAAGCACGCGGGAAGCACCTCGCCCAATGAAACGCGCCGCGCGTCATTGACGCGCGGCGCGGATGGATTGCAGGAGCTTGGGTCCGCGCGGGGTCAGGGCGTCCAATTGCTCAGCAGCGTGCCGAGGTCGGCGCCGTTGATCACGTTGTCGCCGTTCAGGTCGCCGGGGCACGGCGTGCCGCAGGCGCCCCAGCCGGCGAGCATCAGGCCCAGGTCGGCGCCGTTCACGACCAGGTTGCCGTCGAGGTCGCCGATGACCGGCGGGACGCACGTGCCGTCGCCGGCGGCGGGAATGATCTTGTAGATCTGCCCGCCGTGGTCGGCGATGTAGATCTCGCCGTTGGCGTCCTCGCCGAAGGCCACCACCTGGTTGACCACACCGCCCTCGGCGGACGTGCCGAGCGTCGAGTTGCGGAGCTGGAAGTCGCTCTTCACGCCGTTGACGTAGCGGAACGACCAGATGTTGGCGTTCACGTACTCGGCGAAGAAGTAGGTGCCCTTGAGGTCCGGGATGCGGCAGCCGCGGTAGACGACGCCGCCCGTGATCGAATAGCCGCCCGTCGTGCCGGAGACATGGTTGTAGGTGTGGATGGGAGCCGTCAGCGACGCACTGCCGAAGGTGCAGCCCGTCAATCCGGTGTTCGACGTGCCTTCGGTGCAACGCCAGCCGTAGTTGGCCCCACCTGCGAAGCCCGCGGGCTGGAAATCGATTTCCTCGACCAGGTTCTGCCCGACATCGGCGATCCACAGATCACCCGTCTCGCGATCGAAGGAGCACCGCCACGGGTTCCGAAGTCCGTAGGCCCAGACCGTGTCGTCTGCCGTCGTTGCACCGCCGACGAACGGATTGCTGGCCGGGACGGTGTAGTACGGGGCAGAACCACCGACCGAAGGCGTGATGCGGTGCATCTTGCCCAGGCGATCGGAGAGATTCTGCGACCGATTGCCCGGATCGTTGGCGCTGCCGCCGTCGCCGACAGCCATGTAGAGGTTGGCGTCGGGACCGAATCCCAGCCAGCCACCGTTGTGATTCGTGTACGGGTCAGACCAGGTCATCATCACGACGCCGGAGGCGCTGTCCGCGATGTTCGGGTCACCGCTCGACACCTTGTAGCGCGCAAGGTTGTTGGTGGTGGCGCCCGTGTAGTAGACGTAGAACTGGCCGTTGATGGCGTAGTTCGGGTCGAACGCCATGCCGAGCAGGCCCTGCTCGTCGCTGGTGGATGCGCCGCCGGTGACGAGCGGATCGATGTCGAGGAACGAGGTGGAGCGGAGGGTGTTGGTCGCCAGGTCGATGATCCGGATGCGGCCGGCCTTCTCGATGACGAAGAGGCGCGTGGCGTCGCCGGGCGCAGACGCGATGCACGTCGGATACGTCAGGCCGGTGGCGATGATGCGCTTCGTGTCGAGGGCCGTCTGGGCCGCGGCGGAGGAAGCGATGGCAAGGGCGGCAACGGCGGCGAGGGTCGTGGATGCCTTCATGGGTCTTCGCTCTGGAGGTGCTCGGGGCTCCCAAACCGGTTGGGGGCCGTGCCAACAATACGCGCCGCGTGCCCGCGGAGGTCTTCCGATCAGGAAACATGTTCTCGGATACGGCGAGAGCAAGGCAAGCCCTGCCGGAAGGCAGGTTTGTGCCGCCCAAGCGAGGCGGAAAGTTGCCTTGAATGCCCGGAGTTGGGCCAGTTTCGGGACGTTGTCGTGCTCACCGGGGCTCGGCGCCCCGGCGCAGCCTCAGCGCGACCCGAGCGGCGCCGGCGGCCCTTCGGCGCTCGTCATGGACTGCACCACGGCGCGCGCGGTCTCGATGCCCCGGTCGAGGCGATCGAACACGCCCTGGTACCGGGCCACCGCGCCACGCACCCGGGCAATGTCACCCGCTTCGACGGCCTCCGTGAGGAGCGGCAGCATGGTGGCCGCGTAGCCACTGTCCTTGTCGGTGGCGGCAAGCAGGCTTCGGAACCACGGACGGCCCTCGAGGCCCGCGTCCTCGAGCCACGCGCGATCGAGCGAGACGAGCGCGGCATCGATGCGCGCGCATGCCTCGCGCGCCCGAGCGCTGCGGTTGGCGGCCACGGTGCCCACCCACGGATGCGCGGAGGCGAGCGCGGCGTCGAGCTGCGCGCCCATCTCGGCGGCGCGGCCCGCACGTTCGATGAGTGGATCGATGAGCGCTGCCATGGCAGGATCCTTGGCACGCTCCTTGACGCGTCGGAGGAGGCGCTGGCCATCGACGCCGTGCCGCGCGGCGCTCAGCGGCACCACCGCGGAGTCGGCCATGGCGCACGCGAGCGCGTTGGTCATGCGCGTCACCATCAGGGCGGGCGCGTAGTCATCGCCGACCACCGAGCGATACCAGGCAATGGTGTCGTAGTTGGAGTGGTAGCTGTTGCCCTCGGAACCGCCGCCGCCGAAGGAAGCGCTCGCGACGCCAACGTGGCAGTTGAACGCCACGTGATCGGATCCGCCGCCGAGTTCGCCGAACTGCGGGTCCTTGCGGCCGCCGCCCGACATGCGGTCGTACACGGTCTCGTTGGCCGCGCCGCGCGCCTGCTGCACACGCACGGTGGCGCCGAGCACGGCTTCGCGCAGGCTGGGCGAGCAGCTTGCGCCGAAGTTCGGGCCCATGGATGCCATGTCGAGGTTGACGTAGGCCACGGCGCCGCGCAGCAGGCGATCGCGGTGCCCTTCCACCCACTCGGTGCTGCCGATGATGCCGAATTCCTCGGCACCCCACGCGGCGAAGACCACGGTGCGCGCGGGGCGATCGCCCGCACGCGCGGCCTCGGCGAAGCTGCGCGCGCATTCCAGCAGGACGATCGTCCCGGCGAGCGGGTCGGCCGCGCCGAAGCACCAGGCGTCGTGATGGCAGCCGATGATCACGTACTCGTCGGGATTCACGGCGCCGGGGATCATGCCCACCACGTTCGCGGTGCGGCGGAGCGCACGGTCCTGCGCGACCTTCACGCGGACCTGCAGCCCGTCGCCGCCATCGAGGCGGTACTCGAACGGCAGGCCGCCCTTCCACGCGGAATCGGCAGGCACCGGCTTGCCCTGCATGCGGCGCACGATCTCCGAGGCGGCCGCGTAGCCGATGGGCTGCACGGGAATGCGCGGCAATCCCGAGGCCGCCATGTCGCGGCGCGGGCAGCCGGGCGTCGAAGGCTCGAACGGCGTGGTGGGGTCGCCGGGCTGTTCGTTGGCGAGGATCGAGCCGCGCTGCACGCAGGTGTCGTTGGCCCAGCCGCCCTCGGGCCACACCTTGCCCTTGGTGACGCCGGAATCGGCGGGATCGGTGAAGATGACCAGCGCGGCGGCGCCCGCCTCCTCGGCGAACTTGGCCTTGTAACCGCGGAAGTTGCCGCCGTAGCGGCAGAGCACCACCTTGCCGGTGCAGTCGATGCCCCACTCCTTCAGCTTGGCGAAGTCCGCCTTGGTGCCGTAGTTGGCATAGACGACGCCGCCCGTCACGTCGCCGGAAGCGCTGTAGGCGTTCCATCCGAAGGTGAGTCCGGGATGTGCGGTGGCCGGATCCTCCGCCAGGTTGCGCTCCACCGTGGGGAGCGCGATCACGCCGCGGCGACCGCCGGGCGCAGGCTGCGGCAGGTCCGTTCCACCGACGATCTCCACGAGCGCCTCGCTCGGCTGCGGAAGCGGCGCCTCGAATTCCTCCACCGTGGTGGAGAGGCCCATGGCGACGAATGCATCGCGGATGCGGGCGATCTCGCGCGCGTCGCCCTCGGTGCCGGCGATGTGCGGCTCGCTGCCGAGGAGTTCATGCCATGCGGCGATCGAACGCGCGGTGGGCACGGCGTTCAGGCGCTGCAGCGCGCGATCGACCGGGATGAACTGCGAATCGCGCGAGATCGGCACAGGCGATGCGGGCGCGGCGCCGGCAGCAAGGAACACCGAGACGATGGAGGCAGCGATGAGCACGGACGACCTACCTACCGGGGAAAACTGCCCGGGTTGCCGGATGTCGTCGCGGTGGTCAATGCGCCGCCGGGGCTGCCTTCGCCGCCTGCCCGAACACCGCCGGCCACGGGTTGCTGCCGTGGCAGGGGCGGCCGGTGCGTTCCACGTAGTCCTGGTGGTAATCCTCGGCGGGCCAGAACTTGGCGCCTTCCACCACCTGGGTGACGATGGGCTTGCCGCCGAAGCTCTTGGAGGCGGTGAGCTCGGCGATGTACTCCTTGGCCGCCTTCGCCTGCTCGGGCGTGCTGCAGAAGATCGCCGAGCGGTACTGGTCGCCGACGTCCGGACCCTGGCGGTTGAGCTGCGTGGGGTCGTGGATCATGAAGAACCCTTCCAGCAGCTGGCGGTACGTGACCTTCGACGGATCGAACGTCACCTTCACCACCTCCGCATGGCCGGTGCCGTGGTTGCACACGTCCTTGTAGGTGGGCGCGCTGGTGGTGCCGCCCATGTAGCCACTCTCGGCGCTCGACACGCCGGGGCAGACCTGGAACCAGTGCTCGGTGCCCCAGAAGCAGCCTCCGGCGAAGTACGCGGTCATGGTGGTGGAGGTCATGGCGGAATCCTTCTTCGACGGATCGGCGCCCGCGGATGCGGCGGCCTCGCCGCGCGCGAGGCCGGTCGCGTCCTTGGTGAACGCGTCGGCGGGCAGCGTGCCCTTGTCATAGAACTTGAGCGACGCGGAGTTGAGGCAGTAGCGCAGGCCGGTGGGCTTCGGGCCGTCCTCGAACACGTGGCCGAGGTGCGCGCCGCAGCGGGCGCAGTCGATCTCATCGCGCATCATGCCGTGGCTGTTGTCGCTCTTCGTGCCGACGTGCACGGGGTCGACGGGTGCGTAGAAGCTGGGCCAGCCGGTGCCGGAGTTGAACTTGTGCTCGCTCGAGAAGAGCGGCAGTCCGCACACGATGCACGCGTACGTGCCCTGCTTGTGGTTGTCGAGGAGGTTTCCGCAGAACGCGGCCTCGGTGCCCGCGTTCTGGGTGACGCGGTAGGACTCGGGCGAGAGCTTCGACGCGAGCTCCTTCACCACGGCAGGCGAGAGCGGGGTCATGTCGTAGCCGGACTGCGAACGTGCGGGGGCGGATGCGGGCTTGGTGTTCATGGCAGTGGAGCCCTGTTCGGGCGGGGCGCAGGCGATGAGGTTGATGCAGGCGAGCGCGGCAAGCAAGGCGATGGAGAAACGGTGCATGTTCATTGGCGACTCCGGGATGGAAGCGTAGGCCGCAACGGCCCGGCGCGCCCCGCGGCGCGTAGGCTCCGGCCATGGAACACGAGGAAAGACGCGCATTCCTGGTACAGGCAGCCGCCCTGGCTGCCTGCGGGGCATCGCTGGCGGCCGTGGGTTCGGCCCGTGCCGACGGGGAGCCTTCGCCGCCCGCCACACCGCCTTCGCCCGGCACTCCCCCCACGCCCGAGGGCATCACCGCCGGCACCCTTGAGGAAGCCGAGAAGCTGGCAGGCATCCGATTCACCGCCGCCGAACGCACGCAGATCCTGCGCACTGTCGGCGAACTGCGCGCGCAGCTCTCGGGGCGCGTTGCATCCGGCACGCTGCCCAACGAGCTCGCGCCGGCCGAGGCATTCCGCGCAGAGCTCCCGGGCATGCCGGCGCCGGCCGTCACCACCGATGGCGATCCGGCGGAGCTGCCGCTCTTCAAGATGTCATCGCAGGTTCCGGGGGATGACGCGCTTGCGTTTGCCGGCATCCCGCAGCTGGCCGCGATGCTGCGCGCCAAGCTTGTCACGAGCGAGCAGCTGACGAAGCTGGCGCTCGACCGCTTCGAGCGACTCAACCCGAAGCTCCTCTGCGCCATCACGGTGATGCGCGAGCAGGCGATCGCCCGCGCCCGCGCCATGGATGCGGAGCTTGCCGCCGGGAAGCCGCGCGGGCCGCTGCACGGCATTCCCTACGCGGCGAAGGACCTGCTGGACACCGCCGGCGTGCGCACCACGTGGGGCGCGGAGCCGTGGAAGGACCGCGTGCCCACGACCAACGCATGGGTCATCGAAGCGCTCGACCGCGCCGGTGCGGTGCTCACGGCAAAGACCGCGGTGGGCGCACTTGCCTACGGAGACATCTGGTTCGGCGGCACCTGCCGCAATCCGTGGAACCCCGAGCAGGGTTCGAGCGGCTCGAGTGCCGGCAGCGCATCGAGCGTGGCTGCGGGCATCGTGCCGTTCGCCATCGGCACCGAGACGCTCGGCTCGATCGTCAGCCCGTGCACGCGCTGCGGCGTGAGCGGGCTGCGCCCGACCTTCGGCCGGGTGCCGCGCACGGGATGCATGGCGCTGACCTGGTCGATGGACAAGATCGGCACCATTGCGCGCAACGTGCAGGACTGCGGCATCGTGCTCGGCGCCATCAACGGCTTCGACCCGAAGGATGCCGGCAGCGTCGACCGACCGTTCCATTGGTCGATGCGCCAGGACGCGCGCGGGCTGCGCGTCGGCTTCGTGCCGGCGTGGTTCGAGGGCGAGGCGGGCGCGAAGTACCGGCCGGTGCTCGACGCGCTGCGCGACGCCGGTGCAACGCTCGTGGAAGTGGCGCCGCCGAAGGTCGACGCCGGACCGCTCACGCTGCCGATCGTGGCGGAAGGCGCGGCGGCCTTCGAGGAAATCACGCGCAGCGGCAGCGATGACACGCTCTCCTGGCAGGTGGACGAAGCCTGGCCGAACACCTTCCGCCAGGCGTGGTTCATCCCCGCGATCGAACTGGTGCAGGCCTCCCGCCTGCGGCGCCGCGCGATGGAAACGATGCACGCATGGTTCATGCAGTTCGACGCCGTGGTGAGCCCGCCGTT
>Ga0114967_10004417_pt1 | contig 11300 bp, 12 predicted proteins | sample M_130628_MF_Meta_FD_92639 | JGI IMG/M metagenome (GOLD analysis project Ga0114967, IMG submission 92639) | Freshwater microbial communities from Lake Montjoie, Canada to study carbon cycling - M_130628_MF_MetaG | ecosystem: Environmental > Aquatic > Freshwater > Lake | place: Lake Montjoie... | reverse complement strand
GCTATTGGGTCGGCCTCGGCGTGCTGTGGCTGTGCGGCCTTGGGCTGGTGCTGCTTGGCCGACGCCGTGGGGCCTGGCCGTTGGTGCGCGACTGGGCGGTGTTCAGCTATGGCATCGCGCTGGCGCCGCTGCTGTGGTTCTCGAGCGTGCCGCTCTGGCGCTTTGGTTTGGGCCTGGTGCCAGACGCGGCCTACGTGACCGGCGCCATCGCGGGTTTCGCGGGCACCTTCATTCTGGCGCATGCCGCGAATGTCGCGGCCTTGGGCAAGCAACAAACATGATTTTTAAACGTCAGCGCGACCATCATTGGGAGCTCCATCTCGGCAAGCGCCATGTGCTGGGCCGCGGCCTCGAGCGCCGATTGATGGGCGATTTTTTCCATCGCTGCATGTCGGTGTCCTGGTGGCGACTGCTGCTGTGGTACTTCGTTTATATGTTGGGAGTGAACCTTTTCTTTGCCGGCTTGTTCTGGATGGTGCCCGGCGCGGTGAGCGGGCCGCACCCCCCCACCTGGAGCGAGGTGTATTTCTTCGCTTTTGAGGTGTTCGGCACGGTGAGCTTCGGCGGTTTCCTGCCGGGCAATCTGTATGGTCACGTGGTCGCGGTGGTGGAAATCATCATCGGCATCGCCAGTTTTGCCGTGATGACCGGTCTCACCTTCGCCCGGTTTACGCGACCGAAAGCGCATTTGCTGTTCGCCCGCCATCCGGTCATGACCGAGCACGATGGCCACCCCGTGTTGAGCATGCGGGTGGCCAACGGTCGGCATAATTTCATGACCGACGCGCAGGCCAAACTCTGGCTGGTTGCGAATGTGGGCGAGGGTCGCCATCGGATGCGCAGGTTTATCCGCCTGTCTCTGGAGCGCGACGACAGCCCGCTGTTTGCGTTGAGCTGGTCGCTGTTTCACCGGGTGGATGCCAGCAGCCCGCTCTACGGGCTTACGGACGCGGATCTGGCGCGCGACGGTGCCGGCTTGATGCTGCTCATAAACGGCTTCGATGAAACCTACGGGCAGGACATCCGCGCCCGGCACTACTACGAGCACGAAGACCTGCGCTGGAACCACCGCTACTCGGATATCTTCTCGCGGCCGGAGCAAGGCCCCGAGCTAGTCGATTTTGGCAAATTCCATGAGGTTGAGCCGATGGCGAGTGAAGACTGAGGCGCTCAGCTAAAAACAATGTAGTCAGACCAGGCTGGGGCTCTATTGCCGCTTAGAACGATGGTGGCGATTGGGAGAGCTGCAATGCGGCCACTCCCATCGGCGTCGTAAGACAGCAGGTCAGTGGCAGGGTTGTAGACAAGGTAGTCGTTGGTATCGAGCGCGGCCGCACCGATACGGTAGTTGGCACTTCCAATGGTCTTGCCATCGGCGCTCCCGACAAATTTTTGGAAGATGTCGTCATCGAGACCGATAAAGTCGTCACGCAAGGAATAGTCTTTGACCACATCAAGATTATTCACGGAGGGCTTGGTGTTGAAGGCAAAGATATCGGTGCCGCTGCCACCATTCAGCGCGTCTCTGCCGAGGTCTCCCGCCAGAAGGTCAAAACCTGCCCCGCCCGAGAGGACGTCGTCGCCGCCAGCGCCACGGAGAGCGTTGTTACCAGCGTTACCCACCAGAGTGTTGCGCAGGCTGTTGCCATTTCCGTACAGGTTGCCGGTCCCGGTGAGCGTCAGGTTTTCGATGTAGCGGTCCAGCGTCCAGGAAACGGCAGCGTAAACACGGTCGCTGCCGCCTGGGTCAATGTTGGTCCCTCGGGGTTCGTCGACGAGGTCATATGCATTGTCAACGTAATAGGTATCGTTGCCGGCCCCGCCAAGCATGATGTCTGCGCCCGATTCACCGTTCAGCACATCGTTACCACCTTCGCCCCAGAGAACGTCGGCTCCCGGGCCTCCTTGCAGGTAATCGACATAGTCGTTGCCCCATAGGAAATCATCACCCGTATACAGGCTGGCAATGTTCACCGTGCCCAAATCGTAGAGATTGGTGTAAACGTCCATGTCTGACATGGTGACCATGGAGGTCAGTCCGTCTGCGGCGTAGTAGCCGAGGGCTGTCAGGTTCAGTTCACCGGTGTACTGCTGGAGCACGGGTTCAAAGGTCGCGGAACCTGTGATAGTCATATACGACCAAGGCGCGCCGTACACCGAATAGGCCAGCGTGTAGTCGTCGAGCGAACCCAGAAAGGTGGTCTCGACGGACGAATCTGCCACGACAATCCCCACGCCGTTTACAAAACCTCTCATGTCGAGGCCCCGACCAAGGCTGTTGTAGGCAACAAGTTCCATTTGCTCGTCTCCGCTGATTGAAGGCCTTATTCAAGCGCTATGCAGCAGCCTATGCCAAGCGGAGACGTCGCTCGATTTGGCGGGCTTTTGACCCCTTTGTTGTGCGACCTCCAGCGCATGAGTGCTAGTGGCGCTGGTCAATAAGGCGGAGCACTGAATCACGCATGATTTATCGGGTAGCCCGCGACCATGCGCCGCCCCAGCCAGCGCTTATCAAGTCAATGGCAGCCCTGCCAGGCGACAGCCCTAAGCCATCCGCCCCGCCCACGCCCGGCGGGTCCATAACCCGGCAACGATGACCTGTGGCAGCAGCACCGCGCAGGCCGTGAGGGATTCACCGATCTGCGGGCGCAGGAGACCGGCGAGGCTGTGGGCGCCGGCCAGATGCGCAATCGCCGGCAGCAGCCAGTAGGCGAGCGCGAGATAAATCAGCTGCGAGCCCTCAACCCCGCGGCGGGGGGCGCGGCAGGCAATGCCGAAGAACACCAGCAGGTCGCGGGTGGCGAACAGGAGCAGCGGGCCGGCGTCGCCGTCGACGCGGCCCAAGCTGCCCGGTAACGCGATGTTTGGATTCCCATTGAGCGCCAGCACGAGCGCGAGGCCGGTGGCGTAGAGCAAACCGACTCCCCACAGCGGCGACTCTTCCGCCACCCGCCGCCACTGCGCGCGCTGCGCATAGCCGAGCAGACGGCGAGGCAGCATGGGATCTGGCGCAAACACGAAGGCGCACAGATAAGCCGCCAGCAGCGCGCAGACGAAGCCCGCTTTGGCCAAAGTGCCAGCAATCAGGGCGGGGGAATCGGCGAGTGAAACCACGCTGCCGGTAGCGAGCGCGGCAAGAAATCCGATAAAGCCGGCGAGCGCCCAAGGCAGGGTGCGAACTTTCAACTCTTCGCACATCAGGCGATAGCTGCCAAACACTACCCAGGCCGCCAATGTGGCCACCACGCACGCGCTGAAAGCCAGAGCCGGGTAGTCCTGACCGAACCAGCGCACATGGGTGTCGGGTCGGTTGAGAATGGCGTTTGCCAGTAACAGCGCGGCCAATCCGCCGGCGATCCGCAGGCTCATCGGAGCACCGGCCTGATGGCCACGCTGGGCGAGCAGGAGCGCGCCGATCAGCGCAAACGCATGGAGGCCGATGGCCGCTGCCGCCAGCACCAGCAGCGTCCAGCCGGCGTCGGCGGTGACCTCGATGCTCAGCAGATAGACCAGCACGCACAGCCCACCGCAGATCCAGGCCGCCGCTGGGGCGCCGAGGAGCTTGCCCCATGTCATGGGCCAGGGGCCGAGAGCCGACATGCGTTGTTGATCCCAGCTGCGGCTGCGCAGTTCCTGAATCAGCGATTCCCCCGTGAGATGCGCGCCCCACGCCAAAGTGAAAAGGACGAAGCAGCCGAGTCCAGCGTTGGCAGTGATGAAGCCGAGCCCGCGGCCATTGAGCAGCCAGGCCAGCGCCAGCAAGGCGCCCAGCGCGGCGAGGGCGCTGACCAGTCGCGGCTGAGTGCACTCCAGCCAGAGGTTGCGCTGGAACTCAGGATTCATGCGGCCTGCCCGAGGGGTTGAGGGTGTCGAGGTAGAGCTGCTGAAGGTCGACGCGCTCGGAGTGCAGCGCGCTTACCGGCACGCCGGCCAGCACCAGCGTCTTGAGCAGGGCGGCCTGCGCGGCGCGGTCGCCGGTGAAATCAAATCTGAGCGCGGCATCGGTCTGCCGCAGATTGGCCACCCCCGCCTGTGCGCCAAGGACATGGGTGGCTGCGGACGTGGCGGTAGCGAGTTCGAGTACCAGCGAACGGGTGCTCGGCAGTGCCGGTGCCAGCGGCCGGAAATCGCGAATGCGGCCGCCGTCGATAATCAGCATGTGCGTGGCGTATTCCTCGAGCTCCGCCAGGATGTGCGAGGACACCAGGAGCGTCATACCGCTCGCTTGCAGATGTCGCAGGAGCGCTGCCAGCGAGTGGCGCGCTTCCGGATCGAGCCCGGCCGCGGGTTCATCCAGCACCAGCAGCCGGGGGCCGTGAATGATGGCCTGCGCAATCGCCAGCCGCTGCCGCAATCCGCGCGAGAGGGTGCCCGCGGCCTGCTGAAGGCGGTCGGCGAGACCGAGCGAGGTCGCCGTTTCGAGCACGCGCGCGGCAAGACCGCTGCGGATTCCGTTGGCGGCGGCGGCATATTCCAGACACTGCGCGACGCTGAGCGCCTCGTACACCCCGAAGAAGTCTGCCAGATAGCCAATGCGCTCGTGCGAACGGCGCGGTTCTTCGATGACGTCGATGCCGTCCACTTCAATTTCGCCGGCGAGGGGGCGTTCCAACCCGCAGAGGCAGCGCATGAGACTGGTTTTACCCGCGCCGTTGGGGCCGACCAGCGCGGTGATGGTTTGCGGTTCAATCCGGACGCTAACGTCTTGCAGGGCGCGCACGCCGGGATATTCGTGGCTGAGATGCTGGATGCGAATCATGGGCGCGATTCTGCGCGTCGCGTCAGGTGCTGGCCAGCGCGTAAACTCCCGGCACATGAGCCTTGGCAAACCATCTCCCCGCAGCGGGCTCGCGCGCGCTCTCAGCAAGCGCGGCTACTGCTCGCGCACGGCGGCGGCCGCGCTGATTAATGCGGGCCGGGTGCAGCTGGACGGCAAAATCACGCGTGACCCGGCAGCACCCACCACCCCGACCAGTCGCATCGAAGTGGACGGACTCGCGGTGGCGGCGGTGGATTTCGTCTATCTCGCCCTTAACAAGCCGCGCGGTCTGGTGACCACCGCGACCGACGAACACGACCGCGCCACGGTTTACACCTGCCTCGAAGGCGCGACTCTCCCCTGGCTGTCGCCGGTCGGGCGACTGGACAAGGCCAGCGAAGGCCTGCTGCTGCTGAGCAACGACACGGTGTGGGCAGCGGGGATCACCGAGCCGGTGCACGGCCTGACCAAGACCTATCACGTGCAGGTTTCGCCGATCCCGGATGCCGCGCGACTGCAGGCAATGGAAGCGGGCTGCGTGCTGCCCGACGGTGAGCGCCTGCACGCGGTGCAGGTCGCCCTGCTCCGCCACGGCGAGCGCAATGCCTGGCTCGAATGCACGCTCGACGAAGGCCGCAACCGGCATTTACGCCGGCTGTGTGAGGCTTTCGATCTCGAGGTGCTGCGCTTGGTGCGGGTGGCGATCGGCCCTTTGATGCTGGGCACACTGGCCAAAGGCGCGTGGCGGCACCTGAGTGCCGCCGAAGTGGCGTCTTTGCGCCCGGCAACGCGCTGAGGCCCACATCTCAGTTTGCGCCGTATGCCAATCAACGCCCCTCTCTGGAAGTAAAGATGTCTCAGCCCCGCTGTCTGGTGCCTTCCTCGCTGCAGTTCGGCGTTTGCGCGCTGGCAACCGATCGCTCGCTCTCGCCCGTGCAACTGGCGCGCGAAGTGGAAGCGCGCGGGCTCGACATCCTCATGTTCCCCGAAAACAGCCATATGCCGCTCGATCGCCGGCAGGACTGGCCGCCGGTGGAAGGCTTGATGGATCCGCTCACTCGCCTCTACGACCCCTTCGTGGCGCTGGCCGGGGCGGCGGCGGTAACCGAGCGCCTGTTGCTCGGTTTTGCCGTGTGCCTGATGACGCATCGGGATCCCATCAACACCGCGAAGGCGGTGGCCTCGCTCGATTTGATGTCAAACGGCCGGGTGATTCTGGGTGTGGCCGGCGGCGCACTCGAATCGGCCATGCGCAATCACGGCAGTGACTTCAAACAACGCTGGAAAATTACCCGCGAACGCACGCTCGCGGTACGCCGCATCTGGGCGGAGGACATGGCTGAGTTTGCGGGTGACTTCGTGAATTTTGGACCGATGGCGTCCTATCCCAAACCGTTGCAGGCCGCCGGGCCGCCGGTATGGATAGGGTCTAATTCAAAATCGGTGCCGGGCCGGGTGGCGGATTACGCCGACGGCTGGATTGTCTATCGCGGCATTTACAAGGGCGACGCGCCGGCCGATTTGCGCACGGCCTGCGAGACTGCCGGGCGCAATTTTGCTGAGCTCACGCTGACGCTGATGGACGCCCCGCGCGAAGAAAGCGAAGCGCGCGAGTGGATCGCGCGCGGCTTCCGCAAGCTCATTTATCTATTGCCGCAAGCCGGTGAAGGCGTGCTGGCGCGCTTGGACGAAATCGCCGTGTTGGCGGAACGGCTGCGCGCCGCTTAAGCCCGGAAGTTGTCCTTGCGTGCGCGCGTCGCGCCGAAGACTTCATGCAGCGGCGCGCCAACGAGTCCCACCGTTTGCTGAATCTCTGCGCTGTCCGGACGCAAGAAAGGGTTGGTGGCGAGTTCTTCGGCGAGCAGCGAGGGCACGGTGGGTTGGTTCTCTGCGCGGCGGCGGTCGATGTCCCGCATGCGGGCGACCAGCGCCGCGTTGCCGGGTTCGACGCTCAGCGCAAACCTGCCGTTCGACTGCGTGTATTCGTGGGCGCAATAGATGTGAGTGTCGCCGGGCAAGTCGCGGAGCTTGGACAGCGAATGCCACATCTGCGGCGCCGTGCCTTCAAACATGCGTCCGCAGCCGAGCGCGAAGAGGGTGTCGCCGCAGAACAGCGCGGCGTCAGCGGCAAACCAGTAGGCGATGTGGCCGCGGGTATGACCCGGCACATCAAACACTTTGGCGCTGGCCGCACCGAAGTTGAAGGTGTCGCCATCGGCGACGGTTAGCGCGATGCCGGGAATGCGCTCGCGGTCGGCGGCGGGGCCCACGATCTGGCAGCCCGTGGCGGCATGAAGTTCCAGGTTGCCGCCCACGTGATCGAAATGGTGATGCGTGTTGAGGATATGGGTCAGCGTCCAACCGTGGGCTTTGAGCGCGTCGAGCACCGGTGCGGTTTCTGCCGGATCAACGACTGCGGTCAGCCCCTGCGCGGGCTCATGCACCAGATAAACGTAGTTGTCGCTTAAGCAGGGAATCTGTTCGATTTGCAGCATGGCAGGCGTCCGTGGCTGGGTGGGGCCTGAGTATAGCCGCCGCGCTTGCGTTCGGGCCGGCTTGCCGCAATCTTGCTGAGTCTGGAATAAAAGGAGCGTTGCAATGCCGGTCTATGTGTATCTCTGTGAAGAAAACGGCCAGACGGTTGAGGTACGCCATGGGCTCGACCGAGATCTCGGCACCTGGGGCGAGGTGTGTTACGCGGCGCAAATCCCGCTCGGCAACACCGATTTTCTGGCCAGCGTGCGCAAGGTGCTCACGCCGCCCGGGATCGCGGTGCCGAAGGGCAACGCGGAGATCCGCAATATGGGCTTTACCAAGCTTGTGAAGCGCGACGACGGCGTGTACGAAAACGTGACCCGCAGCGGGGGCGAGGCGCGCTATATGCGCCGGGGCGAAGCCGACAGCCTGCCGCATCTGAACAAAAAAATCGGCGATTGAATCGCCCTGCCACCAAAAGAAAAGCCCCGCCGAAGCGGGGCTTTCCATCACGGACGGGAGAGGTAAGCGCGAGGCTTACATCATGCCCATGCCGGGCATACCGCCCATACCACCCATACCACCCATGTCACCGCCGCCGCCCGGGGCACCGCCATCGCGCTTGGGCGCTTCGGCAACCATGGCTTCGGTGGTCAGGATGAGGCTGGCAACGGAGGCCGCGTTCTGCAGGGCAGAGCGGGAGACCTTGGTCGGGTCCAGAATGCCCATGGCGATCATGTCGCCGTATTCGCCGGTCTGGGCGTTGTAACCGAAGTTACCGGTGCCTTCGTTGACCTTATTGACGACGACGGACGGCTCAACGCCGGCGTTGGCCACGATCTGGCGAATCGGTTCTTCCAGTGCGCGCACCAGAATGTTGATACCGATCTGCTGGTCATGGTTATCACCCACCACCGCGCGGGCCTTGGCCTGCGAGCGGAGCAGGGCCACACCGCCACCAGGCACAACGCCTTCTTCCACCGCAGCGCGGGTGGAGTGCAGCGCGTCTTCCACGCGGGCTTTCTTTTCCTTCATTTCGACTTCGGTGGCAGCGCCAACCTTGATGACGGCGACGCCGCCTGCCAGCTTGGCCACGCGTTCCTGCAGCTTTTCGCGATCGTAATCGGAGGTGGTTTCCTCGATTTGGACGCGGATCTGCTGGACGCGGTTTTCGATCTGCTTCTGGTCGCCGGAGCCGTCGATGATCGTGGTGTTCTCTTTCGAGATCTGGATCTTCTTGGCGCGGCCGAGGTCGGTCAGTTCAGTCTTCTCGAGGGACAGACCGATTTCGTCAGCGATGACGCGGCCGCCGGTGAGGACAGCGATGTCTTCCAGCATGGCCTTGCGGCGATCGCCAAAGCCCGGGGCTTTAACGGCGGCCACTTTGACGATGCCGCGCATGTTGTTCACCACGAGGGTGGCCAGCGCTTCGCCTTCGACGTCTTCGCAAATGATCAGCAGCGAACGGCCGGACTTGGCCACGCCTTCCAGCACCGGGAGGAGGTCACGGATGTTGGAGATCTTCTTGTCGTGCAGGAGGATGAGGGGTTCGTCGAGTTCGACGCTCATGTTTTCCTGATTGTTGATGAAGTACGGGGAGAGGTAGCCGCGGTCAAACTGCATGCCTTCCACGATGTCCAGCTCGTTTTCGAGGCCGGAACCTTCTTCAACCGTGATCACGCCTTCTTTGCCGACTTTGTCCATCGCCTTGGCAATGATGTCGCCAATGTTGGTGTCAGCGTTAGCGGAGATGGTGCCGACCTGGGCAATCGCCTTGGTGTCGGTGCAGGGCTTGGAGATCGCGCCCAGCTCAGCCACGGCAGCGGCCACGGCCTTGTCGATACCACGCTTGATGTCCATCGGGTTGGTGCCGGCGCTGACGGCTTTCATGCCTTCACGCACGATAGCCTGGGCCAGCACGGTGGCGGTGGTGGTGCCGTCGCCAGCGATGTCGGAAGTCTTGGAAGCGACTTCCTTCACCATCTGGGCGCCCATGTTCTCGAACTTGTCTTCCAGTTCGATTTCTTTCGCCACGGAAACGCCGTCTTTAGTGATGGTCGGGGCGCCAAAGCTCTTTTCGAGCACGACGTTACGGCCTTTCGGGCCGAGCGTCTGCTTTACAGCGTTGGCGAGAATGTTGACACCACGCACCATGCGCGCGCGGGCGTCATCGGAAAAGCGGACTTCTTTTGCAGCCATTGTTCAGATTCCTCTAGTAATGGAGTTGCGGTGAGGCGCGGAGGCTTAGCCCAGCACCGCGACGATGTCGTCTTCGCGCATCACGAGGTAGTCGGCGCCTTCGACTTTGACCTCGGTGCCGGAGTACTTACCAAACAGCACCGTGTCGCCAACTTTGACGTCGAGCGGACGGACGGAGCCGTTTTCGAGCAGCTTACCGTTGCCGGTAGCCATGACTTCACCGCGAACGGGCTTTTCGGCGGCGGAATCGGGGATCAGGATGCCGCCCGGCGAGGTTTTATCCTCTTCCAGACGTTTAATGATCACGCGGTCGTGCAGGGGACGGATCTTCATGGTCTCTATTCTCCTTGAAGACTTGCGAACGAATTGGTTTTAGGGTGTTACTCGAACGACCGGGAGCATGTTGTTAGCACTCTCCGGTGAGTAGTGCTAAAGGATAGGGACTCGAATTCATGAGATCAAGACGCACAGCCAGAACTTTTTACGGATTGCCCCGCGCGCTGGCGGCGGCGCTGCTCGGCGCCGGCAGTTTGGCGGCTGTCGCGAACCCCGGCACCTGCGAATTGGAACTGCCGCCCCTGAGCGTCAGGGTGACCGCCACGGACAACGGGGTTGAGGTTTCCACGACCGAGGATGCCGCCCTTCGTTCGCGCATGGATGTGCCGCTTGGGGGGCCATTGAAAGGCTGCTGGGCGCTCGACGTCGATGGTGATGGTCATCCCGAGTTGCTGCTAAGTGCAGCAGTCGCAGAAGCTGGTACTGCGCCCGCCCTGCAGGCTTGGCGCTGGACCGGCGAATGGTTCGAATCGCTGGCGCTCGCACCGATGGACGTGTCGCCTCCGCTGCCGGCGACGTCTGTGGAGCATCTTGAACTGGTGGCAGGCGAACTGGTGCGCAGCTTCCGCGCCACGCGCGACGGATCGCCGCTGGCGCACTTTCGCTATGACCGTGAGGCCGGGCGCTGGGTCCCGCTACAGGCGTTGCGAACGGACGCCGCCAGACGGCCCAAAGTGGATGTCGACTCGCTCTTGCAGGCGCCTGCCGACACCAAGGCTTCGCCCTGATCTTCCCCTCGAAACGCGCCTCGTCTAGGCTTGCCTGAACTACCGAAACCCCATTTTGGGTGGGAGGGATCCGAGATGCCTGAGGTCGCGAGAGCGCTGCACGAGCTGGAACCTTTTCTCGCCCACTGCCGGGTCCGGCAGTACGCCGCCCGCGCCCCGATTATTCGTCAGGGGGACGCGGCAACCGAACTGTTCTTGATTGTTCGCGGCTCCGTGTCGGTCATGCTGGCCGATGAGCAAGGCCGGGAAATTGTGCTGGCCTACCTGAATGCCGGCGAATTCTTTGGCGAAATCGGCCTGTTTGTGCAAGACGAAGGGCGCTCGGCGCTGGTCCGGGCGCGCTCGGACTGCGCGGTGGCGCAAATCAGCTACGCACGATTGCGGGAACTGACCGAACTCTATCCCCAGGTGCTCATCGCGATGACCGGGCAACTGGCCCGGCGCTTGCGCGCCACCAATCGCAAACTCGGCGACCTCGCCTTTATGGACGTTTATGGACGTCTGGCGCATGCGCTGCTGGAACTCTGTGAACAGCCGGATGCCGAAGTGCAGGCGAGTGGCACTCTCGTTCGCGTGACCCAACAGGAGTTAGCCCGGCTGATCGGGTGCTCTCGCGAGATGGTCGGCAAGGTGTTGAAAGAAATGGGCCAGCAAAAACACGTCGTCCTGCAGGGGCGATCCATTTTATTGCCGGGGGTTAAACCCAAGTCTCGTGGCACGGGGCGCGCCGTCGCAAAATAGCCGACGGACTTCGCGCGCGCTGAGGCTTGGCGCTCAAATGGGTCTCTCGCACGCAACATCTG
>Ga0114967_10004416_pt1 | contig 11300 bp, 7 predicted proteins | sample M_130628_MF_Meta_FD_92639 | JGI IMG/M metagenome (GOLD analysis project Ga0114967, IMG submission 92639) | Freshwater microbial communities from Lake Montjoie, Canada to study carbon cycling - M_130628_MF_MetaG | ecosystem: Environmental > Aquatic > Freshwater > Lake | place: Lake Montjoie... | reverse complement strand
TTGATGAGGCCTTTGATTTTCGGTTGTTCGCCGGGGACGTAGGCGTGCAAGTCATGCACGAGCTGGCGGATTAAAGTTTTCGGACGGTTGACAGTCATCGCGAATATTTCAGAAGAAATGAGTCCGAATGTCGAGATTTGGAAACAAACATCCCGATTCACGGCATCTGGAACATCAGGCTCAAATCGCCCCGTTCACACCTCCTTCACTGTGCCCCAGTAGACATCGAGTCGCTTCGACAGATAGAGTTTGATAGCTTTGACGAGGACTTTAGATTCGAGTTTTTGACCGGCTGCCACGATTTTTGAAAGTTGCATTCCTGATTTCACCTCGAAGCTGCTTTGCGAAATGATGGGGCCTTCGTCGAGGTGCATGCTCACGAAGTGTGAGGTTACGCCGACAATTTTCACTCCGTGCTCATAAGCTTGGCGATAAGCGCTCGGCCCGGGAAAGCTTGGAAGCAGGGAGGGATGGATGTTGATGATTTTGTTTTTGTAGCGCCATACAAACGTCGGCGATAAAATCTTCATGAAGCGGGCTAATACCACGAAATCGATCTCATGTTCCTCCAGCAGTTGCAGCGCGCGCTTTTCGGCTTTCACGCGGTCATGCCAGGGCACATAAACAAAGGGCAGCTTGAATTTTTTCGCAAGTGGGCCGAGGTCGGCGTGATTACTTATCACCAAAGCTGGATCTGCCTTGATCGTCCCCTTGCGGACGGCAGACATGATGGCTTCGAGGCAATGCTTCTCTCGCGTCACCAAGATCGCCATGCGCTGCATGCGGTTTGGTTCAACAAAGCGAACCTTGATCTCCATGCCCATTGCTCGTGCAAGCTTGGCGAGTCCCGCTCGAATGGATTGTACGCTGCACTCGTTGGAAGACCACGATGCCTGGATCGTCATCCCAAATTGCCCGCGTGTGACTTTTTCCTCAAGACCTTCGATGTTGGCTTTCTGGACAAAGAGAAAGCTGGTGACGCGTGCGACGACACCTGACTGGTCGCGCCCGATAACGATGATGTTGCCGTAGATTTTCACTGCGGCAGTATTCTTAGTTGAGTCGAAAAGCGAATGAAAAGCTTTTAATTCTTTGACCCTCATCGCAACTTTTCCTAGCCTGCGACGTTCAGTCTTTCGTACGACGACTAAATTACATGGCGTTTAACTCTGTCAAAATCCTGTTTGCCTCCGTACTCGGAGTGATGCCCGACCAATATGAGGAAGTGCAAAAGGCGTGGCGCGTCGCCGTGGAAAATGGATCGCAGGATTCCTTCCTCTCATTTCTCGCTCGCGAGCTTGGTTTGCCGGAGGACACTTTTCTTCAACGTCTCGCGGCTGGTTTGAACTGGCCGTTCCTCGATCTCAGCAAGCTCGCGCCCGAAAACGAGGTGCGTCTGAAGATTTCCACCAAGGTTGCATTTCAATACAGCGTTTTGCCCACCGCTCTCAAAGACGGTATTGTGCAGGTCGCCGTGAGCAATCCGTTCGACACCGCAATGCTGAACGCTGTGCGGTTCGATGCTCGTGGCCCGGTGCAATTCGCGCTTGCGCCCAAGTCCGAGATTGAGAAGGCGCTCAAAAAATATTACGGCGTGGGTGCTGAAACTCTCGACGAGATGGGTGAGGACTTGCCGCTTGATCTGGATCTGCCGACGGACAAGGAGATTACCGAGGATGATCAAGAGGCTAGCGTCATCAAGTTCGTCAACCAAGTCATCTGGGAAGCTTACAAGGAACGCGCCACGGACATTCACCTCGAACCCCAAGAGGATGAACTCCGCATCCGCTATCGAATTGACGGCATTCTGCATCAAACCCCGATGCCGCCGCAGCTGAAGCGCTTTCAAGCTGCCCTCATTTCCCGCATCAAGGTGATGAGCGGGATGAACATTTCCGAAAAACGTCTTCCGCAGGACGGCCGCATCAACGTCCGCATCAAGGGCGAGGAAATTGACATCCGCGTTTCTACGGTTCCTACAGTCTATGGCGAATCCGTTTCGCTCCGTCTGCTTTCGCGCGGCAAAATCTTCATGAGCCTCGATAAGCTCGGTTTTGCGCCGCAAGACGAGGCTGCCATCCGTGAGATCATCGTCAAGCCGCACGGCATTCTGCTTGTCACCGGCCCGACGGGTTCTGGTAAATCCACGTCGCTCTACGCGATGCTCTCGACAATCAACTCGATTCAGAAACGCATCATCACGATTGAAGAGCCGGTCGAATACGAACTCAAAGGTATCAATCAGATCGCGGTTCGCCCCGAGATTGGGTTGACGTTTGCGATGGGTTTGCGCCACATCCTACGCCAAGATCCGAATGTAATCATGGTCGGCGAAATTCGTGACTTGGAGACGGCAGAAATCGCCATCCGCGCGGCGCTCACCGGTCACTTGGTTTTCTCCACTCTCCACACAAACGACGCGCCCAGCGCATTCACGCGGTTGATCGACATGGGCATCGAGCCGTTCCTCGTGGCGTCTTCGGTGGAAGGCATCATGGCGCAACGTCTCGTTCGTACAATCTGCAAGCACTGCAAGACCGAGCAAAAGGTCGAGCGCAGCTATCTTAGGAAAATCGGTTTCCCGGAAGAGTTCATGGACTCGACCACCTTCATGCGCGGAGCGGGCTGCGAAGCGTGCCGACAGCAGGGCTACCAAGGCCGTCTCGCGATCTATGAATTGCTTGTGTTGAATGAAAACTTGCGCCCGCTGGTGTTGAGCCGCGCGGCGTCGTCTACCATGGCGCAACGCGCCATCGAAGGGGGCATGAGGACTCTGCGCGACGACGGTTGGAACAAGGTCCGCAACGGGATCACCACCATCGAGGAAATCCTCCGTGTTACCCAGATCGAGGAGCATCTCGACTCGCTCGGAGATAACGAGAAGACCGGTATCTGGACCAAGAGCCAACAGACATGAGTAAGCCCCGCATCCATTCATGCAATGTCCTGCAAAGCGTTGGTGGCGAGCGTCATCTCTGGCAATTCAGCTGCCAGGCGGACGTTGCGTTGAAAAGCGAAGTGTCTGCTTCAGTTGGTGAAACCCTCCCTCAACACATCTCGCAAAAAAACTGGCATCAACTCTGGCAACCGCGGCTAAACATCGCTTGGTTGCGGCCCGAAGCCGTTTTTTTCCGCGTTGTTCATCTTCCGCGGAGCAACTTTGCTGAAACTCTCTCCATGGTGGAGTTGCAACTTGAAAAACTTTCGCCCATCCCCGTCGGTCAGGTGGTGTGGAGCGTTCATCCACTCCCGGCGCAACCCGACGCGGCAGCGGACGATCTTCAAACACTCGTCATCATTTTTGCCGAACGCAAACATGTGGAGGAATACCTTGGCGTGCTGGAGGGCGAAGGTTATCTGGCGGACCGCATCGAGTTGCAAGCTTTGGATGAGATCTCCGCTGCCAAAATTACAAGCAACGGCGCGTGGATTTATCCAGGACTCGGCGGCGGACCGAACACGGCACTCGTCGCGTGGTGGTATGGCGGAAAACTTCAGACATTGAACAGCCTCATTGTCCCGGACATCGGCGAACGCTCAGACGCGCTCAAGGAACAATTGTCGCAGATGGCGTGGGCGGGAGAGATGGAAGGATGGTTGACTGCGCTCCCAAGTTGGACGCTCGTAGCTGATGACGAAGCCGTCGCCGCTTGGGAAGCTCCTTTGCATCGTGGCCTTGACGCGACTATCCAGCTCGTTAAACCTGTCAAACGTGCTGAACTCGCGGCCCTTACAGCCAAACGTAGCGCATCATCCGACGGCAAAGCTAATCTGATCCCTGCGGAGTTCGCTACACGGTATCGCAACCAATTTCTGGATCGAATCTGGATACGCGGCGCGCTGGCGATTGTGGCTCTATATCTTATTGGGTTGGTGATCTACTTCGGCATCGTTGGGTTTCAGGATTATCGAGTGGGTCAGGTTGAATCCAAGATCGTGGGACTTGGCGAGGATTATACGAACACCATCCAGTTGCGCGAACGCTATCAGGTGTTGAAGACGCGCAAGGAGCTTAAATTCGCTGCGCTCGATTGCTGGAAAACCCTCTCCGAGAATCAGCCCGAAACCGTTACGTTAGAAACTTTTGGATTCTCGAACGGACGCAAGCTTGTCCTCGACGGCGCCGCGCCGCAGGAGAGCAACAGCGATGTGCTTAAGATGTACGCGGACATGCGCAAGTCCACCGTCAATGGCCAGCCGCTGTTCAGCTTTACGAGTGGCAAAGAACCTGAGCTACGTCTGGGGCCTGGCGGCACCATTGTGAACTGGAACTTTACTTTGGAACTCAAACGAACGGAGGGCGAGTGAAAGATTTGATCACAAAATTCAGCGCTTATTTCTCGCGCCTCAGCCCCGTGGAGCGGTTTTTCATCGCGAGCGCGATCATCTGCGTGTTCATGGTCATACAAATCGTCTTCGTGTTCCCGAAATTCGGTAAGCTAAAGGGTATCGAACGCCGGAATCGTGATGCTAAAACCAAACTCAATCTTTATGAGAGGGAGATCGCACAGACGGATTTCTATCGCACCAACATTGCCATCCTTGAAGGCGACGGCGCGTCTGTGCCGCTCGAAGATCAAGGCGTGAGTTTCCTGCAAGCAATCCAAAGCGAGGCTGTCAAAAGCGGCGTCATCATCCAAGCCAACAATCGCCTGCCGGAAAGCACAAATCAGTTCTTCAAAGAACTCTCGCAATCCATAACCACCTTGTCGGAAGAAAGTCAGCTTGTGGATTTCCTCTACAACCTCGGCAACAACTCATCTCAGACCCGCGTGCGCGCCATCTCCATCCGGCCCGATCCCTCGCGCACAAAGCTCAATGCCACTATCACACTCGTGGCAAGTTTCCAAAAGAAACCCCCAGTCCGTACCTCGCCCGCTCCTGCGCCCGCAGCCAAACCTTCGGCCAAGGAGCCGGCGAAAGATTCTCCCAAACCCGCGACAAACCGCGTGACCAGACCAGTCACCGACACCGCGCCGAAACTTCCAACGCCCAAAAAGTAATGAACGCGAAACTCCTTTCCATCGCACTGCTCGTGATCGCCGCATTTGATCTGCGCGCGCAAAACCCCGCACCCGCCACCAACACCTTGAGTCACGACGAACTCCTGCGCCGCACCGCGGCCAATCGCCCCGAAAAAAAACTCGCGTCCACAGACGCCGCCACTGCCGATTGGTCCACCATCAATTCTCCAAAGAGCGCTGGTGTATCCGCCGAGAAATTAACTGCAGCATTAGCGGCCACACAGGCAACCGCTCCGGCCGTGCCCGCAGCCACAAGCAGTCCCGCACTCCGTCCCACTCGCCGCCCTGTGGCTCTCCCTGGCGCACCCGGCGCAGCCCCAGCCGCTGCGATTCCAGCGATTCCTGCACGCATAAATCCGACCCTTGCGGCAGTTGCGCAATCGGTCATCGCACCCGGACTCTCTGCTGAAAGCATCTCTATCCGTCCGCCATCCACAGCAAGCACGATCACAAATCCAGATGAGATAGTGCCAGCCCTTAGCATTAACTTTCCCAATGCCGATCTTGATCAGTTTTTGACCGTTTATACCGAATTTGTAGGACGGAATCTGCTTCGCCCTGCCACGCTCCCTGCCGCAAAGATTGTTCTTAAACAGACCACACCGCTCACCAAACTCGAAGTTGTGCGCATGATGGAAGCCGCTCTCTCGCTCAACATGGTGGCCGTCATCAATGTTGGCGAAAAGTTTGTCACAGTCATGCCGTCCGCCGAGGCTTACAAGATTCCTGGCATCATCAATACCAACGTGGCGGGTGATCTACCTGTGCTGGGCTCGATGGTTACTCACGTCGTGCAGTTGAAGAACAGCAAGCCGTCTGAAATGGTGCCCATCCTCACCCCCTTCGCAAGCGGCACCGCAGCCAACCCCGTCATGCCTGTGGATAGCAGCGGCATCCTTGTGCTACGTGACAATGTGGCCAACGTGAAACGCATGTTAGAGATGATCGAGAAGGTGGACATCGTTGGATCATCCGAGATCGAAAGCAAAGTCATCCCGATCAAATACGCCAAGGCTGAAGAGATCGCCAGCGCGCTTAGCAGCGTCGGTGGGGGCGGTGGGGGCACTATCGGCTCACGGCCCGCAGCATCCACATCCGTGGGCAGCGGTGCATCACGCTTGGGTTCACAGGGTCAACCGGGTTACAATCAGCCTGGCGCAGTCCCCGGCGCCACCCCAACGCCTTCTGGTGGTGGCACATTTGGAGACCGCCTAAACAGCATAATCCGTAAAGCCTCCGCCTCAGGCGAACTCACGATTCTCGGAACGACAAAGATCATCGCAGACATCCGGTCCAACTCCCTTTTGGTGTTTGCCGGCAAGCAGGACATGGAGATGATCGAAAAGATCATCAGCCAACTCGATGTCGTGCTGGCGCAGGTGTTGATTGAGACCGTGATTATGGATGTATCGCTTTCGGATTCAAAAAGTCTTGGAGTAAGTTATTTCCAAAAGCCAGTCACGATCGGACAAAACAGTTCAGGGGTTGGTGCTATCAACAACGTCGGATTCCTGTCATCGAGTAGTTTCGACACGGCGACCAACGGGGTTGCGGCAATTGGAAAAGGTTTGAGCTACTTCGGCAAGTTCGGGCAAGACTTGGATGTGACCCTAACAGCCGTCGCAACTGATAGTTCTGTGAAAGTCATCCAGAAGCCGCGTATCATGACATCGCACGCCACGCCCGGGAAAATCTTCATCGGCAGTACCGTGCCCTACGTTTCCAGCACCTATTATGGCGGTGGTTTTGGCGGCGGCCCAAGTTCTTCCTATCAACAATTGCGCGTGGGTATTGATCTGTCAGTCACACCCTTTATCAACCAGGACGGTCTAGTGGTCATGAAGATTGAAGAAGCCATTGATGAACTTGGCAAATCAGTTCCTATCACGGGCGTGGGGGATGTGCCTTCGACGGTCAGCCGGACGCTCTCCGGTGAAATTGCCGTGCGCGACCGTGAAACCATCGTTCTCGGCGGTTTCATTCGCACCGGCGGATCAGACGGCAAATCGGGCGTCCCGATTCTGAAAGACATCCCGCTCATCGGCATGCTTTTCAACAACACCTCCAAGTCCAAGGATCGGAGCGAGCTGGTGGTGTTGATGCGCCCAACGGTATTGCAGACGCCCGAGCTTGCGGCAGCCTACACAGCGGAAGAGAAGTCACGCCTCCCGGGTGTGCGGCGGGCAGAAGCGGAAAGTCTTGCCGAAGAAAAACGCCAGATTAAAGCAGCGGATCGCGCTCTTGGTGTGAAACACAAACCTGATTCTATCCAAATCGAAGTGACTCAGCCAGCCCCCGTCAACGCAAGTCCGAACCGGGATGCCCAAGGCTATTTGATTGTGCCGGAGTAAAGCCTCCTGCTTTGCATATGGCCAACACATGAAAACGTCCTTTCACGCGCTCGATAAGCCGCTCCGACTTACACCGATGATTCGGACACAAGATATCTCGGCATAATCGCGGTTGCTTTTGTGGCGGTTCTGGATTTTGGTTCGATGCTGTTTCGTGTCTTGGGCAATGTTACCAATTGCAGAGATAAAGCTTTTCGCGCTGCGCTTTCAGGCCGCGGTTTGGTCGGCTTCACCGGCAACCGCTCCATTACCCTTAATGGCACGGTCAATATCGCCTCCAATACCACCATCCTCACGAGCGGCAACGCCGTGACTCTGGCGGGCGACAACACCAATCGGATGTTCACCGTATCGTCTGGTGTCGTGTTCACCATGACTGGATTGACGCTGACCGGCGGGCGCAACAACAACGGCGGTGCAATTTACATCAGCACTAACGCAACCGTGCAATTGACCAACTGTAACTTGACCGCGAACAGCGCGAACGGCCTACCAGAGACTATTGGTAATAATGGAGAGAGCAATTCCGAGGTCGGCGGCAATGGCGGCGCAGGCGGCGACGGCGCGGGTGGCAGTTTTTACAGCGCAGGCAATGCGATTTTGGTGAACAGCACATTGTCCCATGGCAGCGCGACGGGCGGCACGAATGGTCCGGCGGGCAGCGGCGTGTTCGACGCGGGTCACAACGGTTTACCCGGCCAAGCTTACGGCGGGAATATCGCGCGAGGCAGCGGCACATTTACGCTCACGAACACGATCCTTTCTACGAACCTTTCCGGCGGATGCGGATATGGAATCGTCGTTGATGGCGGAAACATTATCTGCGCTGATGGAAGCCTTGCGCTTGGCGGCAGCAGCTTCACCAACACCGATCCGAGGCTCGGACCATTCAGAGACAACGGTGGCATTACCAAAACAATGTATCCATTGGCCGGTAGCCTAGCCATTGATTCTGGCAGCGAGATCCCTGAGCTGAGCTACGACCAGAGGGGTTTCTTGCGCCCGTCTGGCAGTCACACGGACATCGGGTCTGTTGAAGCCATGCTTCCAACACTCACCAGCGGCAATGCTAGTTCCACAACTTTTAGCTTCACTTACCCGACCTTGGTCGGTTTGACCTATGTCGTCCAGTTCAAGACCAACCTCAACGACACAGCTTCGACTCTGCTCTCCACAAACGTCGGCAGCGGAAGCGTGGCGAATTATTCGACCGTCAAATCGAGCACGGGCAGCAGATTCTACCGGCTATTGGTTCAATGACATTGACACGTCGGCTTTAGCAACGATGCAGAAAGGCGGCTTCACTTCCCCAACTTCCTTCTCACCAACCCCGTCACCTCCATCGCAGCTGGAACTTTTGCAACCAGTGCGAGCAACCAGTAAGTCACGCCTGCGATGATTCCCGGCACGAACACCGCGCCGATCCGCGCATAAAGTCCCTCGTGGCCGATGGCATGATCCCAAGCGCGGAATGCGAACCACGCCCCCGCACCCGCCACGGTCGCGATGCCGATGAGCGCCATCACATTGCCGATCAATCCCTGCATCTCCAGACGCTTGAGCTTACGACGTAGCGTGTAGAACAGCAGCCCCGTGTTGAAAATCGCGCTGATGGTGTTGGCAATGGCGAGTCCGGCCTCGCGATATTGTCGCACGAGATAGATCGCAAAAATCAGGTTCAGCGCGAGACAAAAAACACTGATCTTCATCGGCGTCTTGATGTCGCCCAAAGCGAAGAACGCGCGCGCCAAAATGTTGTTCATCGAGAACAATAACAACCCCGGGGCGAGACCCATCAACGCCAACGCGACGCGACGCGTTGCGTCCGGCCCGAATTCCCCATGCTCAAACAGGAGGCGTACGATCGGTTCAGCCAGCACGAGTGAAACGGCGGCAGCGATCAGGTTAGAGAACGAGAGATAACTCAAGCCCTGCTTCAAGGTGGATTGGAACTCCGTGAACTTTTTCTCTGCAGCCAACCCTGACAACGTCGGCAGCAGGAATGTGGCGAGCGAGATGCCAAAAATGCCCTGCGGCAATTCCATCAGGCGCACTGCGTAGTCGAACGTCGAGGTGATCGTCGCATCGAACCAGAATGAGCAGCTCTGCGTGACAAGCACGTTGATCTGGAACGCCGCCACTCCGATCGAGCCGGGGATCATCTTGCGCACAACTTCTCGGACGGTCGCATCGCGCCAGGGCGTCACCCATTGATAGCGATAACCTTCCTTGGAGAGGCTCGGCAGTTGGAAAACCATCTGTGCAAAGCCCGCCACCACAACGCCAATGGCGAGTCCATAAATCTGTTGCTCCAACGTCACGCCCATCAGCGGTGTGAGGAATAACACGCTCGCGATCATGATCACATTCAACATCACCGCGCCGAGCGCAGGCACGAAGAAATGGCCGCGCGCGTTTGCCATGCCGATCAACACCGCCGCCACGCAAACGAGCAGCATGTAGGGAAACATGAAGCGCAATAGCCCCAGCATGAGCGTAGTTTCTGGTTTGAATTCACCCAACGCCAGCGCGCCGGTGATTCCGACAATCGCCAGCACGGTGATTGCGCCAGCCGCTACGATCACGCCGGAGATGACGACGTTGGCCGTGCGCCACATCTCGTCTTTGCCTTCTAGGACTTCTTTTTGTTTGAAGATGGGTATGAACGCCGCTGTGAGCGCGCCTTCACCGAGTAGGCGACGGAACAGGTTCGGCACCATGAACGCGAGCGTGAACGCGCTGGCCACTGGGCCGTTACCCATGAAGGTGGCATAGACCATCACACGCACCATGCCGAGCAAGCGACTGGTCATGGTGGCGGCGGCCATTGCGCCGGAGGACTTGAGCATCTGCGACATCGCGGGCGGAGTCTAAGGATTGACGCGTGACTGCCAAAGAGGAAAGTGTGTCAGTTGGCAGTTTGCTTTTTCCCCCGACAGCGCAACCCAATCAACCCCGCTAGGCCGCATACCAGCAGAGCCGTCACCGACCATGTTGCTGCGTCGGGGTTTTCTGGAGCAAGTTGCAATGCTAGTGCGCCCAGTGCCGGTCCAGCGAAGATTCCCAGGCCGATGAAGGCTTCGTGCCAACCACTGTGTTCGCTACTCGCCTCGCCAACGTCCATGGCGTAGAAAAGCGACGAGTAGTAAATTAAACCCGTGGCGAAGCCAAAAAACACCTGCGCTACGATCACAATCCAGAGTTCATGTGCGAGGAGGATCGCCATGAAGCTCCCGATGAGCATCACAAACGCGCCTAGCAACCAGCGAAAGCGATAATGCCAGCCAGCCCATTTCCAGAACACGGCAAATGCGATGAAGCGTCCGAAGAACCAGATGGAGCAGAACAATCCGATGCGCGTGGGCGAAAGCCCCAGTTTGCCTGCGATAGCCGGCATCAAGGCGAGAAGGGTGTTGATGGCGATGTAGGCGAATGGACTCGAGAGCCACGCCATTTTGAGGAAGGATTTTGGGCTTAGGGTAGGGGGCGTCATTCCGTCCGTGCCGTTGTATGTATCTCCTTGCCCGGTAGAGACGGGGTGACGCGTTCTATCATCAACCTCAGGTGAGTAAGCTGGCGTGAGCGGAATTTGTTTCTCCAACCAAAGTGTGGAGATGAATTGGGCTGCAAAGATGCCCGCTGGCAGCCAGAAAATCGCGCCGCGTCCTAACATTTCATAGAGTTTCCCGCCGGTGAAATACGCGAACGCTGCTGCGCCTGCCCAAGTGCAATTGTAGAGGCCGACCATGCGTTGCACTCCAGAGCGGGACTCACGTGCGCTGACCAGCGATTCCAGCGCAGGCCAAGTGAATAGCAGCACGGTGGTATAGCCTGCCACCAGCAGATACATTGCAGCTGTTCCCTGTAAATAGGCCCCGATGATCATCGAGGCGGTAAGACAGGCAAAACCGATTTTAAGGCTGAG
>Ga0114967_10004415_pt1 | contig 11300 bp, 10 predicted proteins | sample M_130628_MF_Meta_FD_92639 | JGI IMG/M metagenome (GOLD analysis project Ga0114967, IMG submission 92639) | Freshwater microbial communities from Lake Montjoie, Canada to study carbon cycling - M_130628_MF_MetaG | ecosystem: Environmental > Aquatic > Freshwater > Lake | place: Lake Montjoie... | reverse complement strand
GCCAGCAACTCGCTCACCTTCGGCGCGTCAAAGCCAATCATCGGGCCGCTGTCCCAACCGCGCGCCTTGGCGGCGAACATCAAGGCCATCGCGGCCAGCGAGGCGGAGCGCGCGGCCTCTTCGCGCTGCGCGTCGGGCTTGCCCGTATAGAAGCCGCTCACGGTCGGCAGCGCCTTGGCACGCAGCGCTTCCGGCGCGTGTTCGTAAATGCGCGGCGCGTCTTCAAACGCATTCAGGCGTCCGCACACCAGAATGGCCGCCGCGCTGTCTTCCACCTGCGCCTGACCAAACGACACCGCGCGCAGCGCCTGCTTGCGGGCGGCATCGCGCACCACCACAAACGACCAGTGCTGGAGATTGAACGAACTGGGGGAGAGCAAGACGTCTTCAAAAATAGCGTTGAGCGCGGCGTCGTCGATCGTCAGGCCGGGCTGATAGTGGCGCACGCTGTGACGTGACGCGGCAAGTTCGCTGAAGCTCATGATTTCTTCCGGGGCGTGGACTTTTTACGGGGTTTGGGCGCGTCTTGTTCGACGGCCTTGATGGCGCTGTCGTATTTGGCGGTGTCGCCGGTGGCGAGCGCTTCGACTTCGATCTCGACGATGCGCAGTACTTCCGACAGATAGCCTTCGCGCCAGACCGCGCGCTCGGCGGCCACCGCGGCGCTCGGTTTGTAGCTGTCGATGGATGAGCGCTGCACGCTGCCCTGTGCTTCGAGCAGACGCTCCAACGTGTCCAGCCGGTCGTGCAGCACGGCGACTTCGCCCGCCAGGCCCATCACCATCGACACCACGCGGTCGACGTTGGGGTCGTCAAAAAAATACGGGCGTTCGCCTTTGGCCTTGCGCTTGAGTTTGCTACCAACGCTCATGCGCTTACTTCCGGTTGCCGTAGATGAACCACAGCCCACCGCCGCCAAAGTCGCCGCCCTGAAACTTGTGCGAGCGCGTGGCCTGCGCCACCTGAAAGGCGCTGGGGATGAGGTCTTCAAATTCGAGCGCCGGATCAAAGCCGCCCTGTTTTGAGAGCGCCTTCAATTCGATTTCATGCGAGCGCGCCCAGAACGGTTCGTTGTTGTTGCGGGTGTCCCAGTCGAGCAGGAAGGCGTCGAACGGGTCCATACCTTTGTAGGGTGGCGTCTCCGCGTGAATCATCATCCCGCCCTTGGCGAGCAGGCGATGGCATTCCTTCACGATGTTGTTGATCGCGCTTTGTGAAGTTTCGTGCAGCAGGATGTGCGAGACGATGAGGTCAAACGAGCCGTCGGCGAAGCTTGTGCACTCGGCGTTCTGCTGGGAGTAGTGCACGCGCACGCCCATGTCCTCGGCGCGGGCGTGGGCGTAGCGCAGCATCGGCGCGGCCACGTCGATGGCGTGCACTTCGGCGTCGGGGAAAGCTTCGGCGTAAGGCACCGTGCTGTGACCGACCGAGCATCCCAGATCGAGAATCCGTTTCGGCTTGAACTCGGGATGATGCTTCTTCAGCCACATCACGATGCTCGCGCCCATGTCGTTGTTGTAAGGCCCCATCTGACCCATGGCATACACGTGCACCGCGCGGTCGTAGACCATGCCGGCAGAGGCGTCTTCAGCCATGAATTCACTGTGATAACCGCCCGGCTGGCAGTGGATGTCGACCGCCGTGTGGTACTTCGGGGTGGGCAGTTCGGGGTTGAGCGTGAGGCTGCCCAGCGCCTTTTTCTTCTTCGGTTTCTTGATGGTCTGGTTAAGCGCTTCAAGGTCGCGCGCCACCGGGATCTGGCATGACGACCACATCATTTCCTGGCTGGTGCGCAGCAGCGTGCTGAACATCTGGTAGTAGGGTTCGCGCACCATCTCGTCGCGCACTTCGAAGCGCGTCTTCGGCGCGCGCTTGTGCTTGCGCTGAAAGGCAGGCTTGACCTTGCTTTCGTACACCGCGCGATTGCCGCCGTGCACGTGCTTCACCAAATGCTCCTTGAACGCGCGCACGAACTCTTGTCGCGCGAATTCATCATGGGTGGTGGGCGGCAGGGCGCGGTGTTCGGCTTGGGCGGGAATCTCAACGCGAGCGTTCATGGCGGTGTGTTCCTTGTGGCTTAAGTGTCGATGCGATTAAACGTACATCTCGGCGCCCGGCAGTGGCGCGCCGTAGCTGTCGAGATAGGCGGCCTCGGTCAGCGGCTTGCGCTTGAGGCTCTTGGGAAACGGTTTGGCCGGCCAGCCCAGCATCACCACCGCGGCGGTCGCGATGTGTTCCGGAATGTTCAGCAGGGTTTTGATTTGCGGCTCGGCCAGCGCCAGCAGGGTGGTGAGCGTGGTGCCGAGACCTTCGGCGCGCGCGGCCAGCATCAGGTTCTGCACGGCGGGATAAATGGACGAGCCGGGGGTGAGCACGGTGCGGCCGAGGTTGGCGTCGATCGCCGACAGACTCTGCCATTCCGCGCACACCACGATATGCACCGGCACTTCCGAGAGATGCCGCGCGAAGTGATCCACATGGCCGAGGAACTTGGTGGAGAAGCCGGACTTGAACTCGCCGCTCGAGTACTTCTGCATCGCCATGTCCCAGATGGGCTGATAGAGATCGTGCAGCGCCTGACGCTTGGCAGCGTCGCGAACGGCAATAAAACTCACCGGCTGCTTGTTGCTGCCGGTGGCGGCCCAGCGCGCGGCGTTCAGCGCTTTGGCCAGCACGGCATCGTCCACGGTGTCGGACTTGTAGTAGCGGCAGGCGTTCATCGTCTGCATGGCGGTTAACAGGTCCATGGATCCTCCGGAAGATGGTGTAGTAATGCCGCAAGCATAAGGGGAAACTCGCGGCGCGGGACAGTCGCCACCGCCCGCTTGCCAAGGGCGCCAATCAACGCGCATCGCAGCATGGACCAGCCTTCGCCTTAAATCGGAGTGCGCATGGGGAATCAGCGCGCCGCGTTGGTCGCCAGCGTGTGGATTGCGGCGCTCGCGGGCGCGCTGAATGAGCGCGCGCGGTTTCGCCGAAGACAGCGCCTTGGCTACACTCCCGTCATGAGTGAATTTGAACTGAGCTATCGCACCGCCGCCGGGCCCGTGACCCGTGTGGTGACCGCCGTGGACGCCGACGCCGCCGAACTGCAGGCGCCGCTGGAGGCCGAAGACATCACCGTGCGGCCCCGGCGACGCATCGGCGCCAGCTGTCGCCCCACGCCGCCGCCCGGCTGGCCGATACGGCGCTAACGGGTGAGCGAGGCCGAGGTCCTGTCGCTGGGCGCGGCCGACGCGCCCCTGGCCCGCGCACTCGCCGCACAGCTCGCGCCGCATGGACTCAGGCTGACCTATCTCGAACCTGGCGCTGAAATCCCCGGCAGCTACTGGGGCGAGCGCGAAGCTGGCTTGCTAGGACAGCAGCTGCTGGTGCGGGCGGACACCCCGGTGCATTCAGCACTGCACGAAGCCTGTCACTATCTCTGCGCCGACGACGCTCGTCGCGCGAATCTCAACACCGACGCAGGCGGCGATGAGCTCGAAGAATGCGCGGTGTGCTATCTCTCCATCCTGCTGGCCGATCGCTTACCCGGCTTCGGCCGCGACCGCATGCTGGCCGACATGGACGCCTGGGGTTACAGCTTTCGGCTCGGCAGCGCGCGCCGCTGGTTCGAGGAAGAAGCCGAAGACGCGCGGCAGTGGCTGATGCACCGCGGTCTGGTAGATCCTGTGGCCCATCTTTCACCCTAAATTTTTTCTCAGGAGTCGCTTTTCATGCCCATCCGCATCGAACATCCCGCCCCGCACATTGTGCTGGTCACCATCGACAACCCCGAAAAGCGCAACGCCATGAGCCGCGCGATGATGGCCGAGATGGCGGCCATGTGGGACAACCTGGAAACCTCCGACTGCCGCTGCATCGTGCTGACCGGCGCGGGCGACAAGGCCTTCAATGCGGGTGCCGACGTGAGCGGCGATTTGAGCGCCAGCGAAGAGACCGCGCGCATGGTCAATCGGGCGCTGCTCAAAACCTCTGCCTATCCCAAGCCCATCATTGGCGCGGTGAACGGCGTGTGCGCCGGCGGTGGCGTGGAGCTGCTGCTGTCGACCGATATCCGCATCAGCGCGCCTCACGCCCGTTACGGCCTGCCGGAAGTGAAGTGGGGCATTTATCCCTTTGGCGGCGCGACGGGCAAGCTCGTGGCCCAGATCGGTTACGTGAACGCCATGGAGCTGCTGCTAACGGCGCAGATGGTCGACGCCGAAGAGGCCCGCCGCATCGGGCTCATCAACCGCATCGTGCCGGCCGATCGCCTGCTCGAAGAAGCCATCGCCACCGCCAAAATCATCGCGGCCAACAGCCCCAGCGCGGTGCAGGCGGTGAAGCAGCACGTGAGCGAAACGCGCGCCATTGATATCAACGCCCGCGAAGCCGCCGAGCAACTGCAGGGCGACCGCGTGCGCGCCAGCGCAGACTTTGAAGAAGGCGTTGCGGCCTTCCGCGAGAAGCGCAGCCCCAACTATGGTTAAACCCATCAGTCGTACGGTGCCGGCGCTGCTGGCCGAGATGATCGGTCGCGCGCCGGACGCGCCGTTCATCAGCGGCGGCGGGCAGCGCCTGTCCTATGCGGACTTCGGCGCGGCGGTGGAAGAAGCGGCCCGCGCGCTGCAGGCCAGCGGCGTGCGGCCCGGCGATCGCGTGGGGCTGTTGATGGGCAATCGGCCGGAATGGCTGATTGTGGATTTTGCGGTGATGCAGTTGGGCGCGATCGCGGTCGGCCTCAACACCTGGGCGACGGCGCACGAATTGAGCTATCAGCTGGGGCATGCCGGGGTGAAGCTGTTATTCATCGAGCCGCGCTTTCGCAGCACGGATCTGGCGGCGCTGGTGCGTGAGGCGAGCGCGCTGGGCGACGGCCTGCCGGCGCTGGAAGCGGTGATCTGCGCCAGAGAGATCAGCGCGAGCGAGGCGCCGCCGGCCGGCACGCTTGGGCTTGCCGAGTTTCTGGCCCGCGCGGCCAGCGTTGAGGCAGCGACGGTCCACGCCGCCGCCGCGCGCGTGACAGAGAATCATGTGGCCTGCCTGCTCTACACCTCCGGCTCCACCGCGCTGCCCAAAGGCGTACCGCTGAAACACGGCGGGCTCATCGACAATATGTGGGAAATTGGCGAGCGCCAGCATTTGCAGGCGGACGATCGCCTGTGGCTGGCGGTGTCCCTGTTCTGGTCGTTGGCCTGCGTCAACGCGCTGTTTGCCATCACCACGCACGGTGCAAGCATCGTGCTGCAGCCGTCTTTCGACGCGGGTGAGGCGCTGCGCCTTATCGAAGCCGAACGCTGCACGGTGTTCTACGGCACGCCGAACATGGCGCTGGCGCTGTGGGAACATCCGGCGCGCGCCAAGCACGATCTCTCGAGCCTGCGCACCGGTGTCACCATCGGCACACCCGCGCAGGTCGAACGCGTGGCGGCGCTGGGCGTGCCGGAAATTTGTAACGTTTACGGCCTGACCGAAGCCTACGGCAACTCGACCGTGACCGATTCACACGAGCCGCTAGCGCGCCGCGTGCAAACCGTCGGCAAGGCCTTGGGCGGCGTTGAAATCGCGATTCTCGGCTCCGAAGGCCAGCGGCTGGCCGCCAATGAAACCGGGGAAATCGCCCTGCGCGGCAACGTGACGCCGGGCTACTGGCACGACGCCGTGCGCACGCGGGAAGTGTTCACCGAGGATAAATTCTTCCGCACCGGCGACCTCGGCTTGGTGGACGAAGACGGCTATCTCTACTACCGGGGCCGGCTGAAAGAGATGGTGAAAACCGGCGGCATCAACGTCGCGCCGGCCGAGGTGGAAGAAGTGCTGAGCGGCCATCCGGCAGTGGAACTCGCGTTCGTCACCGCGGTGCCGGACGAGCGTCTGGATGAAGCCCTGGCGGCGGTCATCGTATTGAAGACCGGCGCCAGCGCCTCCATCGAAGACCTGACCAATCATTGCCGCACGCGCCTCGCGGCCTATAAAACGCCACGCCATCTGCGCTTCGTCGCCGCCACCCAACTCCCCTTAACCACTACCGGCAAGCTGCAACGCAATCGCCTGCCGGGATTGTTCGCCGAGGATGACGCATGAGCTATCGACTGGGGGTTGATGTGGGCGGCACGTTTACCGACGTGCTGCTGATCAACGAACTGAGCGGCGAGTTTCACACGGCCAAGGTGCCGTCCACGCCGCAGGATTCCTCGCTGGGGGTGTTGCATGGCATCGAGCGCGTGTGTGCCAAAGCGGGCATCAATCCGCACGACATCACGCAGGTGATGCATGGCACGACGGTGGCCACCAACACGGTGCTCACCGGCAGCGGCGCCAAGGTCGGTTTGGTCACCACCAAGGGCTACGCGCAGGTGCTGCAGATTGCGCGCTCCTTTGTCCCCGGCGGCTTGGGCGGCTGGGTGATCTATCAGAAGTCTGAACCCATGGCGCCGCTCGAACTCACCATCGAGGCCGACGAGCGCATGAGCGCGCAGGGCGAGGTGGTGCGGCCATTGGAACCGGCGTCACTGCGCGCAGGCCTGCGCAAACTGCGCGCCGCCGGCATCGAGGCGCTTACGGTGTGCCTCATCAACTCCTTCACCAACGACGCGCATGAAGTGGCGGTGCGCGCGATCGCCGAGGCCGAACTGCCGGGCGTGCCGGTGTCGATTTCCAGCGAAGTGATTCCCGAGATGCAGGAATACGAGCGCACCGTCACCACAGTGGCCAACTCCTATGTGCGACCCAAGGTAGAACGCTACCTGCGCAACCTGCAGCAGGAAATTACCCAGCGCATGCGCCAGGCGCGGCTGCGGATCCTGCGCTCCGACGGCGGCCTCGCCTCCAGCGATACGGCCGCGCGGCAACCGGTGAAATTGCTGATGAGCGGTCCGGCCGGCGGCGTGACGGGCGCGCTGTGGGTGGCGAGCAACGCCGGCTTCCCGAATGTGCTGACGCTCGACATGGGCGGGACCTCGACTGACGTCGCCCTGATTGAAAACGGCGCGGCACGCCTGCGCCGTGAGACCACGGTGGGTGATGTGACGGTTCGCGCCTCGTCGATCGATGTGCGCACCGTGGGCGCGGGCGGCGGTTCGATTGCGCATGTGCCGGTTTTGACCCGTGCGCTGCGGGTCGGGCCGCAAAGCGCCGGCGCGGAGCCGGGGCCGGCGGCTTACGGCAAGGGCGGCGAGTTGCCCACCGTGACCGACGCCAACGTGGTGCTGGGCTATTTGCCGGACGTGGCGCGACTCGGCGGGGAGATGCTGCTGGATGTGCCGCGCGCCCGCGCCGCCGTGCAACAGGTGGCGGACGCCTTGGGCCTCGGGCTCGAAGCGGCGGCCGAAGGCATCTACCAAATCGTCAACGAGAACATGTACGGCGCGCTGCGCCTGGTGTCGGTGGAGCAAGGCTTTGATCCGCGCGACTTCGCGCTGATGGCCTTTGGCGGCGCGGGTCCGCTGCACGCCAACGCGCTGGGCCGCTTGATGGGTTCATGGCCGGTGATTATTCCGCCGGGGCCGGGCGTGCTCTGTGCCTATGGCGATGCGACCACATCGGTGCGCGAAGAAACCTCGCGCACCTACGTGCGGCGCTTCAGCGACGCCCCGGCCGAGGAGGTCTGGGCCGCGCTCTGCGAGTTGAATGAAACTGCCGCGCGGGCGCTCGATGCCGAAGGCGTTTCGCGCGCCGAGCAGACCACCCGCTTTGAAGTCGACGTGCGTTACAACGGTCAGGGTCTGCTCCTGCCGGTGAGTTTCTACGCCGACGACGCGGCGGCTTGCTTTACCGCACTGGCCGCGCGCTTCGACGCCCAGCATCTGCAGTTGTTTACCTTCACGCTGGACGCCCCGCATGAGTTTGTGAACCTGCGCGCGGTGGTCACCGGCGCGCCGCCCAGCGTGGAAGCGGGGCGCATCGAGCCGGGCGATCCGGACCCTGCCGCAGCCGCAGTGGGCAGCCAGCAGGTGCGCATTGATGGCGTGCACTGGGCGGCGACCGTGTATGCGCGGCAACAGCTGCGTGCCGGCAATCTCGTGCACGGGCCGGCCATCGTCACCCAGATGGACACCACCACGCTGGTGCTGCCGGCGCATGTGGCGGCGGTGGATGCGTTCGGCAACTTACTGATTCGTCCGGAGGCTTAAGCCATGGCAGCCCGCATCGTTGAAACCCACGCCCAGCCGCTGGCCCGCGTGCCGGTGGATCCCATCACGCTGGATATTGCCGAAAATGCGCTTAAGAACGCGCGCTTTGAAATGGACGCGGTGTTGTTCCGCACGGCGATGTCGCCCGGCATCCGCGAGCAGCACGACGAGTTTCCGCTGATCGCCAACCGCGACGGCAAGATGATCGTCGGCCAGTTCGGCAGCTTCATTCACGGTTTTCTGGAAGCCTTCGACGGCACCGTGGAAGACGGCGATGTCTTCCTCACCAGCGACCCTTACAGCTGCGCCGGCGCGATCAGCCATGCCAACGACTGGCTGGTGCTGGTGCCGGTGTTCAAGGACGGGCGCCTCATTGCCTGGACGGCGATGTTCGGCCACATGACCGACATCGGCGGCAAGGTGCCGGGCAGCCTGCCCACGGACGCGCGTCAGATTTTTGAGGAAGGCATCGTGGTGCCGCCGGTCAAGATTTATCGCAAGGGCGAACTGCAGAGCGACCTGCTGAATCTCATTCTGCACAACTGCCGTTTGCCGCACTGGAACCGCTCGGACTTCAACGCCATCGTGGCCGCCTGTCGCACCGGCGCGCGGCGCTGCGTGGAACTGGCGGGGCGCTTTGGTGACGACGTCTTCCATTCGGCGATGGAAGACATGCTCGAGCGCAATCGCCGCGCGATGGCGCAGCTCATCCAGCAGTCCATTCCTGAGCGCAAGCAGTCGTTTGAAGACTTCCTCTGCGACGACGGCATGGGCATGGGGCCTTACCGCATCCACTGCACGATGTGGCGCGAAGGCGAGCGGGTGATTTTTGATTTCGCCGGCACGGACGCGCAGTCCGTTGGCTCGATCAACTTCTATCTCAACGAAGAGATGTTCAAGATGTTTTGCGGTGTGTTCATGATCATGGTCTTCGACCCGCAGATCATGTTCAACGACGGCTTCTACGATTTGATGGAAGTGCGCATCCCGCAGGGCTCACTGCTGAAGCCCAGATTTCCCGCCGCGCTGTCCTGCCGCACCCACGCGCTGGGCCGCATCTTCGATGTGATCAGCGGGCTGCTGGGCCAGGGCAATCCAGACTTCCTGTGCGCGGCCGGATTCTCCGACAGCCCGCACCTCATGTATTCCGGCTACGACCGCAAGGGCGAGTGGTTTCAGCTGTTCCAGATTGGTTTTGGCGGCATTCCCGGCACGCCGTTTGGCGATGGCGCCGACGGCCACTCGCTGTGGCCCAACTTCACCAACGTGCCGAACGAATATCTGGAAGCCTATTTCCCGCTGCGCATTGAGACCTACGAAACCATTCCCGACTCCGGCGGCGCCGGCAAACACCGCGGCGGCAACGCGCTGCGGGTGGCCTACCGCTTTCTGGAAGACGGCGAAATTTCCATCCACGACGACCGCTGGCTGACCTATCCCTGGGGCGTGAACGGCGGCACGCCGGGCCGACGCAGCCACAAGCGCCTGCTGCGCGCCGACGGCAGCGAGCAGGTGCTGCCGGCCAAATGCGATCGCGTGGTGGTGGCCGCCAACGACCTGCTGATGTTTGAAACCTGGGGCGGCGGCGGTTGGGGCGATCCGTATCAACGTGCGCCGGATCTGGTGGCGCGCGACGTGCGGCGCGGGCTGCAAACGCGGGACGGCGCGGCGCGGTTTGGCGTGGTGCTGAATGGCGATGGTGGCGTGGACGAGCCCGCGACGCTGGCCTTGCGCGCGGCGCGACCGACCTCAGCGCCTGCGGTCTTTGATCGCGGCGGTGAGATCGCGGCGCTGAAGGCGCGCTGTCTGGCCGAAACCGGCTTGGCCCCGCCCACGGTGCCGGTGGCAGGACGCGCGCGGCGCGGCGCGGCCGGAACCGCTGCGTGACGCTATCCGCGCCGGTCGGGGTGTTTGATTCCGGCATCGGCGGCTGGTCGGTGTTGCGTGAAATCAGGCGCGAGCTGCCGGCCGAGTCGCTGCTCTACTTCGCAGATTCGGCCTGCGCACCCTACGGCGATCGCGCCGCCAGTTTTGTGCTGGCGCGCTCGCTGGCGATTGCCGAATGGCTCATCGCTGCCGGGGTCAAGGCACTAGTGGTGGCCTGCAATACGGCGACCAGCGCGGCGGTGGCCGAACTGCGCGCGCGGTATGCCTTGCCCATTGTGGCCATTGAGCCCGCGCTCAAACCGGCGGCCTTGCAGAGTCAATCCGGCGTGGTGGCGGTGCTGGCGACCAGCCGCACCATCGAGGGCAACAAGTTCTCGCAGTTGCGCGAGCAGTACGGCAGTGAAGTGCAGATTTTGGCGCAGGCCTGTCCGGGGCTGGTGGAGCAGGTGGAAGCCGGTGAGTTGAATACGCCGGCGACCGCGGCTTTGCTCCGGTCCTATGTTGAGCCGCTGCTCGCGCAGGGTGCAGACACTCTCGTCCTGGCCTGCACGCACTATCCCTGGCTGGGCGAGTGCCTGCGCCAGATTGTGGGCGACGAGATCACCATCATCGATCCTGCGCCGGCGGTGGCGCGCGAATTGCGCCGCCGCCTCGCTGAAGCACGCTTGCTGGCGGCGACGGCAACAGCGCCTGTGGTGCGTGCCTTCACGACCGGCGCTCCGCAGCGCTTTCGGGATCAGCTGCATGCGCTGGGGGAAACCTCGGTGCCCGTGAATGGCATTGCGCTGAAGGCCGATGTTTTATCCGTTGAATCAGGGAGTACCCTCGCATGAGTGCGCACGAAGCTGCCGGTTACGGCGCCCGCCGACTGGGTTACGGGCAAAGTCCTGCAATTCTGGTGGTGGATTTCCAGCGGGCGTTCACCGATCCCGCGTTTGAACTGGGCCGTTTCGAGCATGTGCACCGGGCGGTGGAACGCACGGCGCGGCTGCTGGCCGTGGCGCGCGAACTCGGCGTGCCGGTGATCAAGTGCTTTACCTCGTATGAATCGCTGCGCGATGTGCCGCCCTGGAAGGTCGACGCCATGTATCGCGATTTCTTCCACGGCATGCCTACCACCGAGCCCGATCCCCGGCTGCACGATCCGGACTACGACTACACCTTCAGCAAAACCGCCGCTTCGATTTTCTTTCAGACCCCGCTTACGGCCTACCTCGCGCGGCTGCGGGTTGACACCGTCATCGTCACCGGCTGCACCACCAGCGGGTGCGTGCGCGCCTCGGTGGTGGATGCGTTCTC
>Ga0114967_10004414_pt1 | contig 11301 bp, 12 predicted proteins | sample M_130628_MF_Meta_FD_92639 | JGI IMG/M metagenome (GOLD analysis project Ga0114967, IMG submission 92639) | Freshwater microbial communities from Lake Montjoie, Canada to study carbon cycling - M_130628_MF_MetaG | ecosystem: Environmental > Aquatic > Freshwater > Lake | place: Lake Montjoie... | reverse complement strand
TGAAAAGTTGCGCTCTATCGGCACAGCAGCTTGTCCTCCGTATCACTTAGCAATTGTCATTGGTGGCACTAGCGCCGAACACACAGTAAAGACTGCAAAATTAGCATCGACAAAATATTTAGATTCATTGCCAACATCGGGTGATGCTGCAACTGGTCATGGTTTCCGCGACATCGAATTAGAGGAAAAAGTCCTAGAACTAACACGTACCCTTGGTATTGGCGCACAATTTGGTGGAAAGTATTTCTGTCACGATGTTCGCGTTATCCGACTCCCTCGCCATGGCGCATCTCTTCCTATTGCAATCGCAGTCTCATGTTCGGCAGACCGCCAAGCAAAGGCGAAGATCACCAAGGAGGGCATATTCATTGAAGAATTAGAGCGCGATCCAGCCCACTTCTTACCTGATACAACTGATCAACATTTAGATGAGAATGTAGAAGTTGTAAAGATTGATCTCAACAAATCAATGGGTGAAATTCGTACCGAGCTTTCTAAGCATCCAATCAAAACTCGTCTCTCACTTACCGGCACCATCGTTGTTGCTCGCGACCTCGCTCACTCACGTATCAAAGAGATGCTCGATGCTGGAAAACCAATGCCTGAATACTTGAAGAAATACGCCATCTATTACGCAGGACCTGCAAAGACTCCTGCCGGCTATGCCTCTGGATCCTTTGGACCTACTACTGCGGGTCGCATGGATTCATATGTCGAACAATTTCAAAGTGCGGGCGGCTCATTAGTGATGCTCGCAAAAGGAAATCGTTCAAAGGCAGTTACAGATGCCTGCAAAACTCATGGTGGATTTTATTTAGGTTCCATAGGTGGACCAGCTGCTCGCCTTGCGCAAGATTGCATCAAAAAAGTTGAAGTCTTGGATTTCGAAGATTTGGGAATGGAAGCCATCTGGAAAATTGATGTTGTAGATTTTCCAGCATTTATTGTTGTCGACGATAAAGGAAATGATTTCTTTGCGCAGACCAGTAAGCCGATGAATATCGGAGCGCGTCCAGCCTAATTTTTAGTAGAAGTGGCTGCGCTTCCATTGAGACCATGCTTTACATGGTGTGTCATAACGAATATCGATGTAACGAATTCCCCATCGAATCTGAGTCACAGGGTTAGTGCGCCAATCAGTTGCAATAACTTCCATCTTTACGGCCGGTAGTGCTTGGGCAATTCCGTGGGCACCGGAGCGATAATTGTGAGCCTTGTAATTCCAGTGGCTCTCCTTCATCCAAAGACGATTGAGGCAGGAATATTCGCTTTCGTCATAGCCATATTCATCGATGAGGATTGCTTTGGCAACTTTCTTGGCACCAACTTGGGTCCGAGCCATCTCAACTTGCCGACTCATAGTTGAGACAAGTGCTAACTCGCTAGAAAAGAGGGAGCTCTTTGAAGAAGCTTTTAAACTAAATCCACCGTAAGCGGCATCGGTGCTATCTGGGGTCGCAGCAAGTGCGCGCTCTTCAAGTTGGTCTGGCAAGGCAAGGTGGGTTGTCATTGGGAACTCAAGGCCATAGGCACTTGGTTGGGCTATCGCCAAGAAAAGCATGGAGGCAATAACGATCCATGGTGCGACGTACTTGTTCTCTAACTTCTTCATTACCTCCTCCTTTCTTCTCACCCTCATAATTTCCCCAAGCCTCATCGCCTCATTTCCGGGTGGATAGAGGCGCAGGGCACGGAGGAAGGTCTTTAGAGTGGCAAAACAGGGGCTCTCGGGCAAATCTAAATGGGCGCGAGTCACTTTTTTTAAGGATTCACAGGAACTGTGGATAGGTAAAAGTGCAGGTCAGCACCTATGGAATGGAAAATGTCCGATTTGTCGCTGTGACATTTCTCTTCGGGCTAAACGGGGCTTGGCCCCTCCAACAATTCGGTGACAAGGGCGGCGATCGGCGATCGCTCACTTCGGGTCAAGGTGATGTGGGCAAAGAGTGGGTGGCCTTTGAGGGTTTCGACAACGGCGACCACACCATCATGGCGGCCGACTCGCAAGTTATCGCGTTGGGCAACATCGTGGGTCATGATTACTCGGGAGCCTTGGCCAATTCTGGAGAGAACCGTCAGCAGAACCCCTCGTTCCAACGATTGCGCCTCATCAACAATGACATAGGAGTCGTGAAGTGAGCGACCGCGGATATGAGTTAGTGGCAAAACTTCAATTAGGCCACGGTCGATTATTTCATCGATGACAGCTTGGCTAACGAGAGCGCCCAATGTGTCAAAGACTGCCTGGGCCCATGGCGACATTTTTTCGCCTTCACTACCTGGCAAGTATCCGAGCTCTTGCCCACCCACTGGATAGAGAGGTCGGAAGATTACAACTTTTTTATGGAGGCGTTTTTCCATCACCGCTTCGAGTCCGGCGCAGAGAGCGAGCGCGCTCTTGCCAGTTCCGGCGCGACCACCGAGTGAGACGATACCGATTTCGTTATCGAGTAAGAGGTCGAGTGCGATTCTCTGCTCGGCGCTTCTACCATGGAGTCCAAAAGCACTGCGATCTCCGCGCACTAATTGCAATCGTTTATCGGGTGTTACTCGCGCTAAGGCACTTCCCCGTTCTGAGTGAAGAACAATTCCAGTGTGAACAGGTTGCTCGTGTGCACATTCATGATCGGCGCGATCACTTGAGTAGAGATCATCGATAGTTCCAGAGCCAACGTTTACTTCGACGATACCTGTCCAGCCACTATTGGAGACAAGTTCGGCCAAGTACTCCTGTGCTTCAACGCCAACAGATGATGCTTTGACTCGAAGTGGTAAATCTTTAGTAACCAGGACAACGTTTTTGCCATCGCCCATCAAATTTTTCGCAATAGCTAAAATGCGTGAATCATTTGTGCCATCACGCAAGAAGCCATGTGGCAACGTACTCAAATCTGTGTGATTGAGCTCTACTGAAAGAGTTCCGCCTTCGTCGGTAACGACTAATGGCTGATCAAGGCGGCCATGTGTAATTCGTAGATCATCGAGTGCTCGAAGGGCGGCGCGGGCAAAGTAGCCAAGTTCTGGGTGATCGCGTTTAGTCTCTAATTCGCCAATAACAGCGATAGGAATTATGACTTCGTGTTCTGCAAATTTATAAAGCGCACCGGGATCTGCGAGCAGAACGCTCGTGTCGAGAACGAAAGTCTTCTTACTTGAGTGAGCGTGAGAAGCCAAAGGCCTTTTCTCTCATTCCTCGACTATCCATAATCAGATAGCGAATGTAATTGTTCTCGTCGGGAGGTGCTTCTTATAGGAAAAAGGTAGAACTACTGGCGCTTACACCCAACACGACACGCAGATTATGAAAAAGAATTCTACGTAACGTTTTAGTTTCCCATTCGTCTCTGTCTCAAAGAATAAGAACGTAGGGCACGCAAAAAATCAACTCTTCTAAAGTCTGGCCAATATGCCTCGCAGAAATAAAACTCTGATAAAGCGCTCTGCCACAATAAGAATCCACCAAGGCGTTGCTCCCCCGATGTACGGATGAGGAGTTCGGGATCTGGCTGGCCGGCGGTGTAGAGAAATTTAGAAATCTCCTCCGTCGAGAGTTTTTCTTGTGCCTGACTAATGGATCGCCCTTGTGATTGCTCATCGGCTAAATAACTCTTTACTGCATCCACAATTTCTCGTCGCCCCCCGTAGCCAATTGCAACATTTACCTCAACTCCATCATTGCGAACCGGCTTGAGTTCTTGAAGTTTTGTCGATAACCATTCGGGTAATAAATCTAAGGCACCCACTGCCTTGATATTCCAGCGCCCTGTTGCTGCCAATTCATCCACTGTCTGGCCGATAATTTCAAGGAGTGCGTTGAGTTCTTCTGGAGAGCGCTTGAAATTATCAGTGGAGAGTAGCCACAAGGTAACTACGCGGACTTCGGCCTCATCACACCATCCAAGAAATTCAATAATCTTATTTGCACCAGCTTTATGTCCGCGAGCGCTATTGCGGATTCCTACATCTGCCGGGTCATCTTCATTTCTATTTGCTTTTGCCCAACGCCTATTTCCATCAAGAATTACACCAACATGATGAGGGGTCTTTGTAAAATCAAGATCTCGAACTATGCGCCATTCATAGAATGGATATAGCAGTGATTTTATGAACTTACGGATATTTACGAACAACGCGGCGCTCCGCAACAATAGATGCAACTGGCACTGTTCCAGCCAAAATAAGTCCGAGCATTTTCATCAATGGCCATTTATCTTTCACGGCAAATTGAATAGCTGTGAGGACATAAACAGGATAAAGGTACCCATGCACCATTGGGATCCATATGACATTGGAGAGTAGATCTGGATTATCTAGAAGGTATTTGACGGGTAGATATACAAACCAGAGGAGTAGGGACATTACGCCGGCAATCAGTGCCATCACGCGAAAGCGCAAAATTTCGTTTTTCATGCTCTTACTCTACGTTGATATAGCGGAAGGTAAAGCACCACCCCTGCCATGAGCCACCAAATCACCACATATGAAAGGTGTTGCCAGTAAAAACCAGGGATGCGCGGATTAGTGGTGGCAGCAAATGAAATACGTTCTCTATCTAAATGGCCCGAACTAATTGATTCGTCCATCGCATTGATAAAGCCATCGTAGAGATTCAAACCAGTTGTGGAAACTAATACTGAACTATCTAATCGAGAGATAACCCCCGGGGCGTTGATTGCATGGTCATCATTTTGATGTGGTGTCAAGATTCCGGTAACACTAATTTTGGTCGACATTGCGATTTCAGGATATTTCATTCGATCCGACCAAAGACCACGAAGTACCAAAATCGCATCAGTTTCATTTACTTGGAGTAGCGCACCTTCCCAATCTGAGATATTTCCTTTGGAATCTTTTTGATTCGGCACTTTATAATTAGCAACATAATTTCCTATCGCAATAACATTTGTATTTATTCCTTTTATTCCGAGTGACGCTAGAGGACGAGCCACACTTGCTAATTCGACAGGGGCAATGACTTCAGCGGTATTGATATTGAGAGAACTCTTGAGATCTCGAGCTCTATCTAATTGCCAGAAACCAAGGCTTATAAATATCGCAACAAGAGTTAGTACGGCTAAGGCTTGACCAAGAAATTTGAATAAGCGATTAGTCGTTTGATTCATTCTCGCGCTCAGTCATGCGGTTATAGCGCTTATAGAAACTACGTAGAAGAAAGACGACAGCAATTATCAATAGAGCAACGGTAACTGAACCAGCTGAACCCATATCTATATCTTTTTGCATGCCATAATCATGCCATGCAATCAGAGGTACCTTTTTCATATAACGATCGCTACGGGGTGCGTCCGCCAAGTAAATGGCAAATCCCAGCAATTGTGTGTGCCCTTCTTGGCATTTCATGGTTGGTATGGGCTGGGCTACATCATGCCAATCCCCCCTTTCGAACTACATTGATTTCATTTTCAATTACTAATGAAAAGGAAATTTCAATTAGATACTCATTAGAGCGTCGCTCTATAACTACTCCATTTACATGCACGTTGGTTGCTCGGGACATCGATAAGAATGTTGTTGGTCAAATTGATGAAGTAATACCTGCAGGAAATTCAAAAACTGAGCGAACTTCGCTCATTCCTACGCGTGGGCCAGCAGTAAATGCAGATGTAATCCGATGTCGCGAAAGTGACTAATCAGGTACCTTTATCCCTTATGAGTTTACAGACATGGCTTACTCAAGAAGCTGCTGATCGTTTGCGCAGCGAGCTCGATCATCTAAAAAATGAGTCGAGAGTTGATGTCGTGCGCAAAATTGAAGCAGCGCGTGCCGAAGGTGATCTAAAAGAAAATGGAGGCTATCACGCAGCGCGCGAAGAGCAAGGCAAGATTGAAGCACGCATCAAGCAACTTATTCATATGCTCGATAACGCACATATTGGCACGCCGCCAGCAAGTGCTGATGGTTTAGTCGGTGCGGGCATGATTGTCACTGCTGATATTGCGGGGGATGAATCCAAATTCTTGCTTGGTTCACGTGAAATTTCTAGTGGGGATCTCGATGTTTATAGTGAGAAGTCTCCACTTGGAGCTGCTGTTTTGGGTGCAAAGATTGGTGACACTGTTTCATTCAAAGCGCCAAGCGGAAAAGAAGTCACTGTAGTTATCAAATCAGTGGAGAACTACTAGTACTACTTGCTTGAGTTTTTATACTTTCGAACGCTCAGCGGCATAAATATCACCATAATTACAACCATATAAATTAAGGACATCTGCAATGGGTGCTCGCTAGGGAAAGACCCAGCTGTTGCTCCAAATTGATTCTCTACCCCAAAGAGCTGGCGGCAAGCCGCAACCATTGTTGATACTGGATTCCATTCTGCAACATATTGCAAGGCACGTGGCATTCCAGTAGTTGGCGCAAAAGCATTAGAAAGAAATGTCATTGGAAAAGTAATTATAAAACTCACATTTTGGACAACTCGAGCATCACGTGCTGAGAGCCCTGCAAAAATACCTGTCCAGGAAAGTGCGTAACCAAAGAGTAGTAAGAATAGAAATGCAAGTAAGACTTTTGGTAGACCAGATGTTGGGCGCCAGCCAACTGCATATCCTGCAATACCCATCACTGCTAAAACAACAATATTGAGCAATGAATCCCCAAGGGTGCGACCAACAACTAGGGCAGAGCGAGAGATGGGAAGTGATCTAAAACGATCAATTAATCCCTTACCCATATCTTCTGCAAGGCCTGAGGCTGTAGCAGCTAATGTAAATGCAACGGTTTGCACAAAGATTCCTGGCATCAATAACTGCACATAGCCACCTGGCTGTCCTGTGGAGATTGAACCCCCAAATACATATCTAAAGAGAAGTACAAACATAACTGGCTGAATAGTTGAAAAAATAAGTACTTCAGGAACTCGAGCTAATTGCAAGAGCTGGCGCTTAGTAATAACTAGCGCATCAGAGATTGCATTTTTCATTACTTTCTACCTTTCTTCTTGCCAGTTTCTGGCACAGTAACTACTTCTTCTGCAACATGGCCGGTCAGTGACATAAACACATCGTCGAGTGAAGGGCGCTTCAAGCCCACATCTAACGGGTGAATTCCAGCAATATCTAGCGCTCTCAAAACTTCAATGAGCGCTGTTGCACCGGTAGAGACAGGAGCACTGATTTGGCGAAGCGCTTCGTCTAGTGAAACTTTATCCCCGCTTACCTTTGCAACAATTTCCATTGTTGCTTTGATATGTGCGCTCTCAACCACTACTTCTAAGCGCTCTCCACCCACTTGCTTCTTGAGTGCATCAGATGTTCCTCGAGCAATAACTTTTCCGTGATCAATTACGGCAATTTCATCAGCTAGTTGATCTGCCTCTTCGAGGTATTGTGTTGTGAGCAGAAGAGTTACACCATCTTTTACTAATTCTTCAATTACTCCCCACATCTCTTGGCGACCGCGTGGATCAAGCCCAGTTGTTGGTTCATCTAAGAAAAGAACTTTTGGCCTAACAATGAGAGAGGCTGCTAAATCTAAGCGTCTGCGCATTCCACCTGAATATGTCTTGATTGGACGTCGCGCACTATCGGTAAGTGAAAATCTTTCGAGTAATTCATTTGCACGCTTGATTGATGCTTCTTTACCAAGGTGATACAACCGACCAAACATCACTAAGTTATCCCAGCCTGTCAGAGTTTCATCAACAGCTGCATATTGACCAGATAAACCAAAGATTTCGCGAACTTTTTCAGGATTCTTTATGACATCGATTCCACCAACTGACGCGTGACCAGAATCTGGAGTGAGTAGTGTTGCCAGAATTCTCACAGTTGTTGTCTTACCAGCTCCATTTGGCCCTAAAACGCTTAGAACAGTGCCCTCTTCAACATCGAGAGATAAGTCATCTAGGGCTCTCACCTCGCCATTGCGATAGGTTTTGATGAGATGTTGCGCAACCACTGTTTTCACAGAGTAAACTTACCTCCATTGCATAATCTTCGCGAATATTTCGCGAGCCCAATTTTGAAAGGCCACCATGTCGAATTCTGTGCCAATGAAGGAACATAGCCACCGAGAGATCATGATAATTCTCAGCGGCCTCATGACAGGAATGCTTCTTGCAGCCCTTGACCAAACAATTGTTTCTACCGCCCTCAAGAGCATCGTGGAAGATTTCGATGGCCTCAATCACTACACATGGGTTGTAACTGCATACCTTCTTACTTCAACAGCATCGACTCCGCTCTATGGAAAAATCTCTGATATTTATGGCCGACGCATTGTTTTTCAATTTGCAATCGTTACTTTCCTAATCGGTTCATTCTTAGCCGGTGCTTCACAGAATATGACACAACTAATTGCGACAAGAGCACTTCAAGGTTTAGGCGCCGGCGGTCTGATGGCACTTACATTCGTCATCATCGGAGACATTGTTCCTCCACGCGAGCGTGGACGCTATCAAGGTTATTTCGGCGCCGTATGGGGTCTTTCATCTGTTGCTGGCCCACTTCTAGGGGGATTTTTCTCTGATCACACAACTATTTTCGGTGTTACGGGCTGGCGCTGGATTTTCTACATCAACTTACCATTTGGTATTGCAGCTCTTGCTATTACTTCAGCCGTTCTACATATTCCAAAAGTAAAGCGCGAACACAGCATCGATTACTTAGGCGCCCTACTCATGGTGACAGGTGTATCTGCCATTCTTCTCGCTGTTTCAATTTATGGTCCACAGAATGGTTGGACAGATAGTCGAACAATTGCTTATCTAGTAGCAGGAATTATTCTTACCGTCGTATTTATTTCTTGGGAGAAAAAGGCGAAGGAGCCAATTCTTCCACTATCGCTATTCAAAAATCATACTTTTACTATTACATCATTACTTGGCGCCGTCATCGGAGCAGGTATGTTCGGTGCCATTGTTATGTTGCCTCTATATCTACAAGTTGTAAAAGGCGATTCAGCAACACAAGCAGGTTTGAAATTGATTCCTCTAATGCTCGGAATTGTCTCCACATCAATATTTAGTGGTAAACAAATCACAAAGCACGGTCATTATAAAAAGTATCCAATTATGGGTACAGCGCTCATGACCGTTGGAATCCTCGCTATGACAACGCTAAGTATTACTACTCCATTCTGGTTGTTATCTATATACGCAATCATGGTCGGAGCTGGGCTCGGACTTTCTATGCAGACAATTGTTATTGCTCTGCAAAATGCAGTGGATTTCAAGGATATGGGTATTGCAACAAGTAGTAATACATTCTTCCGCTCACTTGGCAGCGTTTTCGGTACTGCAATGTTTGGAACAATTCTTACAAACCGTGTTAGTCATTATTTACAGAGTGGTTTTGCAGATCTTGCTGCAAAGAACCCAGATCCAGTCAATGGCTTTGATCCAGCGAAGTTACAAGGTCTTAGCAATAACACAGCGATCCTAAAGACACTTCCACCAGCGATTCAAACAACTGCGCTAGAAGCATTTGTGAATTCATTTCATATTGTTTTCTATGCAGCGGCTCCTGTTACTGCTCTTGGTTTCCTACTTGCACTCATGTTGCGCGAAGCTCCGTTGCGTACAAATAAAGATTATGCAGCGGCTCGTGAGGAAGCAGCCGGTGAGGCAGTCGGTTGATCCGATCTAAGTTCACTTCACCATTTGCGCAATTTCCACGTGAAGTAAAGATACTAATCTTTGCATCATTCTTTGTTGCATTAGGTTTTGGAATCGTTCTACCTGCAATTCCAGTCTTTGCGCGATCCTTTGGTGTCAATAATGCCGCTGTTGGATTGATCATCTCGGCCTTTGCGGTTGCACGCTTTTGCTCAGGGCTTATCTCTGGAAAATTAGTAGATCTCTTTGGTGAACGCGCAGTCTTCTCTAGCGGTGTTGGAATGGTTGCACTCTTTACTTTGCTTGTTGGATTCTCAAATAGCTACCACCAACTACTAATTTTCCGCTCTGCTGGTGGCCTTGGTTCTTCAATGTTTTCTGTTGCTGCAGGTTCTGTAATCATGCGCTCAGTCGATGACGAACACCGAGGACGAGCGCAATCTCTATATAACGGTGCCTTTCTAATTGGTGGCATTACAGGTCCTGCAATTGGTGGATTACTCACTCTTATTTCACTTCGTGCGCCATTCTTTGCATATACATTTACTCTCACTATTTCGGGCCTTATTGCCTTCTTCTTCCTCACTGGTGCAAACCTTGGGAAAAGAGTGAAAGATTCAACTGCTGTTGCCCATACAACTATTAGTCAGGCGCTGAAACTTCGTCCTTATCGCTATGCACTTGTTATATCTTTTCTAACTACATGGGTGCTCTTTGGACTTCGCTCTTCAGTATTACCAATCTTCGTTATTGAAAGCTTGCATTCAACTACTGCCGTCGTCGGTTATGGATTTACTCTTTCAGCCATTTTTCAAGGATTTTTACTACTTCGCGCTGGAAAGATTTCAGATATAAAGGGTCGACGATTTGCAGCACTTGTTGGCACATCTATTATTGTTTTTGGCGTAATTGTTATGGTCTTCACGATCCATCCTTGGATGTATTTACTTTCTATGGTGATTCTAGGAATTGGTGGTGCATTTATTTCAACAGTTCCTGCAACTATTGTTGGTGACGTAATCGAAGGCAAAGGCGGTCAAGTAATTGCCTTATTCCAAATGGCAGGAGATGCTGGAATGATGGTTGGGCCTATTGTTGTTGGCGCAATTTGCGATGCTTATTCTTATCGCACTGCCTTTACAGCCACAGGAATAATCTTCCTTATTGCAGTTGTGCTCTCCTATAGATTGCCTGAAACGAGAAGTTCTTACCTCTCCAAATAAAAAACCCGCCCCAGCCATTGGCTAGAGCGGGTCTCTTAGTGTGAAATTAGTCGTTACTACGAAGAATAGAGAGCAGACGTAGAACTTCTAGATAGAGCCATACAACAGTGACCATGAGACCAAATGCTGCTCTCCATGATTCTTGTTGTGGTGCTCCTGCTGCAATTCCTTTTTCGATTTGATCAAAATCGAGAACTAGGAAAAATGATGCGAGTCCAACACCTGCAACAGCAATCAAGAGTCCTAAGCCACCAGCTGGGAAGCCAGTAAAGATTGTTACAACTGAAAGGATTAGATAACCAATAAGAGAGCCGAGCATAACGCGTGTGAACTTAGGAGTTACACGAATCTTTCCACTGCGATATGCAAAGAGCATTCCTGCAAATGCACATAGCGTTGCAATTACTGCTTGGCTAACAATTCCTGGGTATGCACTGTTGTAGATGTGGCTCAAAGTACCGAGTGCAACGCCTTCAAATGCAGCGTAAGCAACAATGAGTGCT
>Ga0114967_10004408_pt1 | contig 11311 bp, 7 predicted proteins | sample M_130628_MF_Meta_FD_92639 | JGI IMG/M metagenome (GOLD analysis project Ga0114967, IMG submission 92639) | Freshwater microbial communities from Lake Montjoie, Canada to study carbon cycling - M_130628_MF_MetaG | ecosystem: Environmental > Aquatic > Freshwater > Lake | place: Lake Montjoie... | reverse complement strand
TGAGTTGTTCGTCTACATTCTTCTGGTCTTCCGGGGAGAGTTGGGAGAAATTGGGCTCTTTCGATTCATCGACAAGCCATGCGCCTCTCTTCTTTTTGATAAATGCCGTGGGTAAATTGAGAACATTCGATAGAATACCAACATTTTTCGGTTGCCCTTCAATGCTTATAAATTCCCAGTATTGATTCTTTTTATATAGATTATCCCCGCATTTTTTCAATTCACTGAAGAAATTCATCTTGAGTGAAGCGGGTGTCATGAGAACCACCTGTTTCTGGGTTTTCATTCCCTCGGCAATCGCGATTGATGAACACGTTTTACCTGACCCTAATCCATGGTATAATAATAATCCTCTATATGGCGTATATAAATTCAAATAATCACGTACGATTTCTTGATTGGTAAAGAGTTCATCTACACCGGTCGATGACCTAGATTCACATGAGACATCTGTGCTATCATTCGCTACTTTTTCCGCATAATAATTCATCATTTTCGATATTTTTTGAATATATTTACTACGATTTGTCATATAGTGTGGTGAAATACGAATATTAATGGGTTTTTGTTTTGGTATACGTTCAATTAATAATTTATCGCCCATTTTAATAGTTGGGTCGATAGGTTTATAAAGAATATCTTCTATCCTCTCTTTTTCTCTTTTAACCCTCTCTTTTTTGACATCTTCGTCTTCTTCTTCTTCTCCTTCGTCTTCTTCTTCGTTGGAACTGGGTTTATTATCAAATAGACGAATTTCGGATTCGATTTCACTCTTCTTTTCTACTTTTTCTTTTTCTCTTTTTTCTTTTTTTTCTCTATTTGATTCATCTTTATCAACAAATATTTTTTCCTCCTCCTCTTCTTCTTCTTCTTCCGCCACTTCTTGAACACCCTTTTTTGTAATTACGGTAGGCACAGTTATTACAGATTTCGTCAAAATAGTGGATTTGATAGTAGGATTCAATAGATGGAGTCGTTGCATGACTTCTTCGCGATTGAGTCCGGATGTTCTCGTTCTATCCACGATTTTTACAACAATCGCATCGTCATTGTTATCCTCTTTTTTTTGTGGTAAATTATCAAATAGAATATTTACTGCTTTTTTTGGTTTTGCTATTTTTTTTTCTTTTATAGCTAAATACTCCATATATAATATAACTATATATAGAATTATTCCTATATGACTACTTGATTTATGTAAATGTATTTACATTACGAATCGCATTATCACACGCAATTTGCTCCGCCTTTTTCTTAATATTATGACGACCCTCCCCTAAAAACATGAAAATCCGGCCATTTTTCGACATATAATCATGGATTTCAATGAAACTCGCGAATTTACTATATGATAATGCCTCGTGGTGTTTTAATCCTATAGATAACTGCCCTAAACATAAATAAACGCCCATATAATAACCCGTATCCGTATTATGTTCTTCGATTTCCATATAATACGGGGTAACCTTGAATTCTTTCTGAATTCGGACTTGTAATATATTTTTATAATTATCGTCGTTTTGGATGAGAGACATCCAATCCACATGGCGTTCGAATACAGCAGAAATGAATCTATGTGATAATTGGAATCCGGGTCCCATAAGACCTTTGAATATATCATCTTTTATTTCTAGGCGGCCGAAATCTAGGAAAATCGCCCCCAAAAACGACTCGAATAAACAGCCCAATTTTTTCAAATTCGTACGGGTTTGTTTGGTCTCGGCATGTTTCGAAAGAATAAACCATTTATTCAGTCCCATTTCTAATGCGAGGCGTCCTATAGATTCATTCTTGACAAGGGCAATCTTCTTCTCCGTCATGAATCCTTCATTCTCTTTTGGAAAACGGCGATAGAGTTCGAATTTGGCGATACATTCGAGAACCCCATCTCCCACAAATTCGAGGCGTTCATTCGATTTTGAATATAATGGGAGACAATCATCGGGTTTAGGCAAAATCACAATATTATTACGTTGATTCTCAACCATGGGATACTTTATATATGACCGATGGATGAAAGCCCTGCGATATAATTCGAAATTATTGATAGGAAGGTCTATGCCATAAGTTCTCAAAATACGCTGGACCTCTTCTTTTGTAATCTCCTTATTTAGGGGATTATATGGGTCGAAAATATAGCGTTCAATGCCATCATGCGATTTTTCAATTCTTATATCTTCGTTTGTATTCATTTTATCTAGTTAATAAAATGAATTGACTACTTTATTATATGACTTATTGTTTATATTGTTTTCATCGTAATAAAATAAAATCTATCCAGTAATTATATAAGAAATGGTCGTTAAAAGTATGTTTTCACGTAAAGCAATGAGAGGTATACCTCAAAGTAACACTGTAACAAACAGACCTCAAGGTGGAGGGGAGAGGAAGGCAGGTTTCCCTTATATGATAGGACGTGATACCAATTCCAGTATCGCAATGGGTACAACAAATGCTGTCGTAAACAACAAATGCTGTAATCTTAAATCTTACCAGACTATGGCATGGACTTCTTATACAAAACCAAGTAGGCCTGTAGGCGTGAATCCTATGGCTTATAGAATCGGTATTGCCAGATAAATCATCTATATGTTTTCAATAAATCATATAGATATTAGTTATTTAAATCATCCATATATGAAAATTATTCTGGATAATCGAGAACATCTTTTATATGATAAAATACAGACCATCCTTTTTACGACCCCCAACCCCAATATAGAAATTTCTTTTGAACCCATTCCTTTAGGTGATATTTTGATAAAAACACCAGACGAAAAAACGTGCATAATTATCGAGCGTAAATCTATTTCCGATTTATTATCCAGCGTGAAAGATGGGCGTTACGAAGAACAGTCATATAGACTTTCGCATTCCGATGAATGCTGTCCGCATAATATTATCTATTTGATAGAAGGTATGTTCTCCATATTGAGAACACAACAAGAGAAGAAAATCGTCTTATCATCGATTATTTCTCTCGACTATTTCAAAGGTTTCAGCGTATTGCGTTCAACCAATATGCAAGAGACCGCGGAACTGGTTCTCGCATTCGTCGATAAAATAGGTAGAGAATTCGATAAGGGTAAACGCGGATTTTACGAGAACCTACCCCCTCATACAGTAGAACCAACGTCAACTACTGCGACAATAACAACAGAAACGGTGGATTCTTATTCATCGGTAGTCAAAAAAGTCAAAAAGGAAAATCTAACACCGGAAAATATGGGCGAAATTATACTTTCCCAAATCCCCGGTATTAGTTCCGTGACTGCAGCCGCGATTATTAAACATTTCGGGTCTTTTATCAAGATGGTGGATGCTATGAAGAATGAGAATTCGAGGGCCGAATTCGAGAACATAACCTATATGACAAATGGAAAAACGAGGCGTATAGGTAAAACCGCTTATGAAAACATATGTAAATATATTATTTGACGATTATGCGTAGATGCTCTTTTTAGATGGCTGATTCCGTAGGGAATCATTCGGTAATAAGAATTTACTAGCCTCATTATTCGGTATGATTTGATTCTCATCGTATTTTCCAGAGGAAACCGCATCATGCGTATAAATCACACCCCCCCAGTTTACATCCATTGGATTATCGCTGATTTTATTTCCAAGCATAGTCGAGTCGTGGATTTTATCTAATTCGGTATATTGCCCTATTTGTTGACCATAAGGGTCAAATCCATGATATACATTCTGGTTATATTTTTTATTATCGCGACTAGAATCTAATACAGGCATCACTTTATCTGGTTGTTTATATAAAATACTCGTTTGGGGTAAACCGCCGCCATTATAAAAGGGTCCTGGACGTACGCGGAAAACATTTTCCCCTTGAGTATTTACTTCTTCTTGTAAATAGATGATGGGACATGTTTTACCATTCTTTTTTTGTTCGTCTAAATATTTTAAATATTCGTTCATATTATAAAACGGTATTGGATTCTTACCTGGTTCTTCTGGTTTATTCGAATTATATAGTAAAAGGGCATCTCCAGAACGAATCAACATATTAGGACATTCCGGATTTGGTGAAGGAGACGCAGACGCAGATGTAGACGGGGATGGCGTCATATTTTCCATCCCTTCGATTGCCAAATCATTTTTATATGACATACAAAAAAACAATCCTGATAAAAATGTGATAAATAAAAAAGATAAAAATACGACTAATACCTTTTTCATAACTAATTTATTTATATTAAACAAAGAAGTTATTTACACAAAATTTATTTTAGGTTGACCCTGAATTGAAAATGTTCTATGCCAATATTTAATAATACATCTTTCATTAGAATACCATTTATAAAAAGGTTCAAATAAAATACCCTCGCAAAATACATATAATGGACTCTTTTTCAATTTACTACTATCCATGATAGGCAAATTGAAATATTTTAAAAACGGTATTTTATCTACCCATAGAAACCCGTGAAAATAAATGTAATGTGCGATAAATGCTAGAATATATAAGTTAAATAAAGATAATAAAACAGAACCTGTTAACTTATTACGATAATTATTTCCATAGGGTCCCTTCCCATCACTAGGTGAATTAAAATATGCAATACCAATAAAAAGAAATATAATTAAAACTGCTACTAGAATACATGTAGAAAATGCTGCAACCAATTCTAATAATGATTTTACTAATCCACTATAAAAAACATTAAATAAAATAAAAGTTACTAATAATGATAAAAGCCCGAATGTTAAACAAATGGGTTCTATTTTACTAATAATGGTTTCTCTACTAATAATGGTTTCTCCTTCACCATTATTAAACATCATATTAAACATACCTATTCCAAATAATAACAAATATATACACGATAAAGTAAGAAAAACGCAAAGAAAAACACCCAGTGGTTTAGTTTTTAAAGCATCGAGACTAAATGTTGTATTCTTAAAAAAAGTATATTCATTTATATTTTCAATAAAAGGGACACCAATGATAAAAACAATTATTAAAAATAAATTTATCATATTAAGTTTACCTTTATTAATAGACCCATTTGAAGCATTTGAAGCAACGGTATAAATAGGTATCACAAATGCTATAAATATTATAAATAAGAATAATAAAAAATTCCCCATAGAATAATAAAAATCACCAAAGTGTTTAATTATTGCCTCATATACTATAGCAAGTGTTTTTATTAATACATTATTAGATGCATTTATTTTAACATCATCACTACTTGTACCAGTCATTGCATAATAAATAAAATATACGACCGCACAAATAAATAAAACGATGATTACAAATATCATCAAATATAATTTATCTGCATTCTCTCCTATAGGTTGTTGTATATCAAACCCTTCTATTGTATTATACCAAGGAATAGTGATAATGATAATTATTAGCAATAGTATCCAATATTTCTTTTCCATCCATATATATATGACAAAGATACTTATCGGAAAAGTTTATGCAAAATGGTGCGGATATTGTGTTTCGTTAAAACCCGAATGGAAAAAAATGAAGAATCATATAAAAAAGAATTATAAACATATTCAATTTATCGAAGCCGAAAGTTCTCAAATATCTAAAATAGATATTTTAAAGAAAAAACATAATATCGTCACACAAGGCTACCCGACTCTTTTTAAAATTCTCGAAAATGGTCAAGTAGAATATTATAAAGGACCGCGTTCTGCGGACGATTTGATTACATGGGCATCCGGAAGAAATAATCGAAAAACACATAAATATATGGGCGGTAGAAAGGGGACTCGAAAACGTAAAAACCGTAACTATGTTGACCTATAAAATTGATACATAAATTGACGAATTATAATAAAGATAATTTTCTATTATAATCATGGACTTTAGACTCATCGACTTTCATATATATGACGATTCGAATACCGCTTCCTCTGGTAGCAGCGGTAGCGACGAAGAAGGCATCAAATCAAAAAAAGACCTTCATTTCGTCATTCAAATGTTTGGCGTCAATGAACTCGGGGAAACAGTATCTATTTTCGTGGACGATTATCAACCCTTCTTCTATTGCAAATTACCAGATAGTGCGAATCAGTCCTATGTGACAAAACTCCTAGAATATATCAAAGAACGTAAAGATATGCTGCATTATAAAGACGATATCGTTTCTGCTAAATGCGAGGAATATAATAAATTATACGGATTTACTGGTGGTAAAAAAAGCAAATTCGCGAAATTCACTTTTAAAAACACCGTTGCTATGCGTAAAATGAAAAATATCTGGTTTGCATATGAAAACGGCGAGCGTAAATCCGTGCCTTTCTACTATAAAAATAATACATTGGTCCTATATGAAAGCAATATTCCGCCATTGTTACGCTATTTTCATATACAAAACATCAGCCCATCTGGATGGATAACTTTCGATAAGAAAAAGGTCATGGAACCTGATGTTAAAACGACTACATGCACCTATGAATTTATATGTAGTTGCGATACGGTCCAACCGAAACCAGAGAAAGAAACCCCCGTGCCATATAAAATATGTAGTTTTGATATTGAAGCGAGTAGTAGTCACGGGGATTTTCCTATACCGATTAAAACATATAAACGACTCGCGTCGAATATTGTGGACGTTTTTATCAACGAAGCACCCATGTATTTGAAAATGAAGGATAAAGAAAAGAAATATGAATTAATGTTGCAAACATGCATTTTAACTGCATTCGCGAGTCCATCGAAAAAACCGAAAAATAATATCGATTTGGTATATCCAATCAAAAAAGTGTCTGAAAAGAAACTGAAAGAATTGATTGAAAAATTTAGTATAGACGTATTCACCTTTTCGAATGCGAATATTCACGAAAAAATGTCTATCGAGAATATTTTCCAAGATAAAAATAAAGTATTTGATAATGATTCCGCGGATATAGATGGAGATAATACAGACGATGCTACTATGGGCGTTGACGAAGACGAAGGAAGGGCGGTGGTTCGTAAAGAAAAAAAGAGAGATATAACAAAATTCCGAATCATCGAGCTACTCGTGAGCGAAACGAACCGTGAAGATAAAATCATAAATCTCACCTATGCATTCGAAGAAGCCCAATTTCCGCCATTAAAAGGAGACGAAGTCACATTTATCGGGTCGACGTTTATGAGATACGGAGAACCAGAACCCTATTTGAATCACTGTTTGGTCGTAGGAACATGTGATCCCGTCGATGGCGCCGAAATTGTATCGGTGAATGACGAAAACGAATTGCTTGTAAAATGGACACAACTCATTCAAGATGAGAATCCAGATATTATTATAGGATATAATATTTTCGGCTTTGATTATGAGTTTATGTTTCGCCGCGCACAAGAGAATCACTGTCTCGACGATTTCCTCAAATTTTCAAGACGTAAAGGCGAACTATCTGCGAATGAAATCGTAAGTAGAGATGGTTCGCCAAATCGTATCGAAATCGAACATACGAAGGTCGTATTTGCAAGTGGCGAATTCGACCTACATTATTTCAAAATGACCGGAAGACTTCAAATAGATATGTATTCTTATTTCCGACGCGATTTCAATCTATCGTCCTATAAATTAGATGACGTAGCCGGTATGTTTATAAGCGACGATATTTGTCATATAGAATATTCTTCTATTGGAACCACTGAAACCACCCATCTCTATAGTATGAATCTTATGGGACTCCATGTGGGGGATTTTATTCATATAGAAATAACGAAATTTACTACGGATTATTATGAAGATGGCCGTAAATTCGTCGTATTGGATATCATACGCGGCGTTGAAAGGGTTGATAAAAAGGGTAAAACCGTGTCATATAATATCATTGTGATTGAAGGACACCATATCATCTGCGAAAAATCGATAAAATGGACTATGTCGAAGGACGACGTAACCCCCCAAGATATTTTCCGATTGACGAAAGACGGTGGTCCATCGGGACGCGCAAAAGTCGCGAAATATTGTATTCAGGATTGCAACTTGGTACACCATCTTATGAATAAAATCGACGTAATCACTGGGTATGTCGAAATGTCGCGTATTTGTAGTGTGCCGATTAGTTTCCTCGTATTCCGCGGTCAGGGTATTAAACTCACTAGTTATGTGGCAAAAAAATGTCTGGCGAAAAAAACATTAATGCCGGATTTGGAAAAATCGAAGGGGAATGACGGGTACGAAGGTGCCATTGTTTTACCGCCGAAATGCGCCATGTATATTGATAACCCCGTCGCGTGTGTGGATTATTCTTCGCTTTATCCCTCGTCTATGATTAGCCAGAATTATTCGCACGATAGTAAGGTATGGTCGAAGGAATATGACCTCGATGGGAATCTTATTCGGGTCACTGGCGAAAGAGGGTTCGACGGAGAATTCCTATATGATAACTTAAAAGGGTATGAATATATCGACGTCGAATTTGATACATACGAATACCGGCGTAAATCCGCCACGAGTGCTGCAGTGAAAACCAAAGTGGGTAAAATGATTGTACGCTGGGCGCAATTACCCGACGACCAGAAATCTATCATGCCGAGTATTTTGGAAGAACTCTTGAAAGCACGGTCGGATACGCGTAAATTGTCAAAAACCGTATCTGACCCATTCATGCAAAATATTCTGGATAAACGCCAGATAGGTTATAAAGTAACTGCAAATTCTCTATATGGCCAATGTGGTTCCAAAACCTCGACTTTTTATGAGAAAGATGTCGCTGCATGTACGACTGCGACGGGGCGAATGATGATTACTTATGCGCGTAGGATAGTGGAGGAAGTTTACGGGGACCGTCTTTATGAGACAGTTGCACTAGGTCCTATAAAATGTCATGCGGAGTATGTCTATGGTGATTCTGTCGCAAATTATACTCCTGTTAAAGTACGTGTTAACGGAGTGCCTGTCATATGCACAATTGAAGAACTAGGTGAAAAGTATGGACAAGGAAAATGGGTCACTTGTGAGGAAGAGGGGAAACAGACAAAAGAATTCTGTGAACTTTCTGGAGTAGAATCGTGGACAGAAAATGGATGGACCAAACTACACCGAATAATAAGACATGCACTTGCTTCACATAAAAAAATGATGAGGATATTAACACATACAGGATTAGTTGATGTCACTGATGACCATTCACTTATTCGTTCAAATGGTCATGAAATATCACCCAAGGATTGTCAAATAGGAACGGAATTATTACATAAAGATTCAGAATTAGTTATCTCCAACGATAAAAATATTTCAATTGAAGAAGCATATATTATGGGATTCTTCTTTGGGGATGGTAGTTGTGGAAATTATAATTGTGCGTCTGGTAAAAAAAGTAGCTGGGCTCTTAATAATGCATCTATGGACATATTACAAAAATGTTTGAATTATTGTGAGATTGTATATCCCGAATTTGAATGGAAAATATTAGATACAATTGAAAGTTCGGGGGTTTATAAGATTTGTCCGAAATCTTATGCATATGGTAGCATTGTAGAATTTGTACGTAAGTATAGAGAAAAAATGTATTATAGTTCATGCAAAATAATACCAAATGAAATAATGCATTCTCCTATAGAAATACGTAAATCATTCTGGAACGGTATGTATGATGCAGATGGAGATAAAGATGCAAATGGTTATGTACGAATAGACCAGAAAAATCAATTGAGTGCATCTCATATCGCATGGTTAGCAAATAGTATTGGATATAAAACATCAATAAATACTCGCGCGGATAAACCAAATGTATATAGAATCACAATGACAAATAAAACACAACGTAAAAATCCATGCGCAATAAAAAAAATGCATGAAATACCATACCAAGGATTTGTATATGACCTAACGACAGAGAATCATCATTTCGCTGCGGGAATCGGTAATTTAATTGTACATAACACGGATTCTGTATTCTTCACATTCAATTTGGAGGATCCGAAGACAAAAGAAAAAATCCGTGGTAGGCCCGCACTAGAAGCCACTATCGAAATCGCACAAGATGTCGCCGAGTTATGCACCAGTTTCTTGAAACCCCCTATGGCCCTTGCCTACGAGAAAACCCTCATGCCATTCATTCTCCTATCTAAAAAACGCTATGTGGGTATGCTGTACGAAGAAGACCCTAATAAGGGTAAACTCAAGTTTATGGGACTCTCACTCAAACGCCGTGATGCATGCGACTATTTGAAAGATACGTATGGGGGCATTCTCAATATTCTCATGGATGCCGCGAGTTCAACCAATACGATTCAATTAGCCACCAATTTCTTGAAAACTTCGCTCAAAAATCTCATCGATGGTAAAGTCGCCATGGATAAACTCGCCATCACCAAAGCATTGAGGAGTGATTATAAGAATCCGCAATCTATCGCACATCGAGTTCTATCAGATAGAATAGGTAGAAGAGATCCCGGAAATAAACCCAAACCCGGAGACCGTATCAAATACCTATTTGTCACGAATGCTGATAAGAAAGCCCTATTAGGTGAACGCGTAGAGACACCGGAGTTCATCGTAGAAAATCGTATAAAAATCGATTATATGTATTATATTACGAACCAGTTGATGAAACCCCTACAGCAATTATTCGGTCTCGCTGTAGACCAAATATTGGAACAGGACCCAAATAAAAAAGGTACCCTCGCACAATATAAAAAAGATATAGATATCATGAAGGCGGAGACTACTACCAGAGATGGCGAATGGGATATAGAAACCTATATGAAAAAGAAGGAGAAGTATTGTTCGACCAAAATCAAAGCCCTCTTATTCGAAGAATTCTTACAAAATATTCATAATAGCAATAATGGTATAAGAAAAATATCCGATATGTTTGCTAAAAAATAAATTATTAAGTGGTATAAATAGGTCATATAGAAATATTTTTTATATGACTCTTGTGATGAGAAACCCGCTTTCTTTTCTTTTTCTTTTTCTTTTTCTTTTTCTTTTTCTTTTATCTAAAATTATTTATAAAATTCGGGTTATTAATATAACTTGTAAAAATATCGGATATTTCATTTGTAATCGTATCAGGTATATTAGAGGTAATATTACGTATAAGGGGGGTCAGATTTCTAGTTCTCGAAGTACTGAATGGATTATTATCTGCTGGTTCTAAAGGCGGTGGTTCTTCGTCTTCTGTTTCTTCATCATCAGAATAATTTCTTATATCATATCTACATAGGGGGCACCTCGAATTACGCGAGAACCAGTTCATAAGTGATGTCTCTTTATAAATATGTTGACATTGTCTTATACATAATAGGTTCTCGCCATTTACGAAATCAGTAAGTGTTATAGGACAAACATGGGTCGTAAATAATGTGTTTGATGAATCATAT